>Ga0364860_10038_pt1 | contig 101965 bp, 85 predicted proteins | sample ExccelAu500001D4_FD_206916 | JGI IMG/M metagenome (GOLD analysis project Ga0364860, IMG submission 206916) | Enriched cells from Trout Bog Lake Hypolimnion, Wisconsin, USA - BchlTB.Aug20.5000.01 .D4 | ecosystem: Environmental > Aquatic > Freshwater > Lake > Hypolimnion/Profundal zone | place...
CGAATATTAATTTTAACTTCGATCAAGATGATGACGCACAGGTTAGGATATCATTAACACGTGATTTTACTTCTTGGTCAAAAATTGGAAAAGATTGTACATTGATTGCTGATCAGGCAATACCCACAATCAATTTTGGATGGTTTCATGTCGTTGATGATAGAGAAATCAGAAGAACGACCATACATGAATTTGGTCATGTTCTTGGATGTGTACACGAACATCAGAATCCTAATGTCCAAATTCCATGGGACATAGCCGCAATTAGAAGAATTTATACAACAGTATTTGGTTGGACAGAAGTTCAAATTGCACAAAATATTACCCGCTCATATCCAATTGAAGATATTACTAATTCTCATTATGATCAGGATTCTATAATGCATTATTTCTTTGAATCATCAATGACTTTGAACCACCGAGATTTTCGTCTTAACTATGAACTTTCTGAACAGGATAAAGAATTTATAGCATGCTGTTACCCTCGTATTTGAGGCATGACTTTTACGGCTAATTATTGTTCGTCGAATTTATATGCAGTTTTGGCGGTTCCCATTGATTCTCTGTGCTATACTACTCATAAAACTGATCTTTATGAGTACAAAAAAAGAAACCTTTGCAAGCCTTATCAAACAATTTGATTATCGCTATGATCTGAGGGAGGCCTTTGATGACTTCCTAACTATGACCATTTGTGCATTCTCCCGTAATCCCGAAACAGGACTATCATTTGATGAAGACCTCTATCTAAAAACCATCACTAAGTACAAGGAGGAAGAAAATCGTAAACTGTTTCCAAAACTGTTGTCCTGTCTGGTAAATGAAATGGATGAGAGGCTAGAGAGCTCTGAGGGATTTGATGTCCTGGGAGAGTTCTATGAACTCAATACCCCAAAGAATAGCAAATCGCAGTTCTTTACGCCTTGGCCGATTTGTCAGTTTATGGCAAAAGCTACTATGGATGAATCCCAAAAGACTGAGAATAACAGGCCACTTCTGATTTTAGATCCAGCTTGTGGTAGTGGAAGAATGCTGTTAGCAGCCTCTCGAGCCAGTAATCCATACAATGAATATTATGGGGTAGATATTGACCATTGCTGTGCGAAAATGGCGGCCATTAACTTCTTTTTGGGAGGACTGTTCAAATCTGAGGTAATGTGCGCTGATGCCTTATTCCCCGAAAACTTTACTTTGAGCTATCGGATTTCGATGCTTCCCTTTGGTATTTTCAAGATTGAAGAGAAGGAAAAATCTCCGCTTTGGTGGCTGTATAATAACTCCATGAAAGGCGAAAAGAAAAATGAACCTGAAAAACCTTTTGATTCATGGACGGGAAAAGGCACAGGATCAAATGCAGGGTCACAACTTAAACTGTTTTGATAATCATAGAGCAACCTTAAGGGATGCTCTATTTTTTTATATCACAATAAACTTCAATACTTTCTTTTTTCTATACCCAACCCGCTTTTTCTGTATCCTTTTGACGGTTGTATCAATTTCGGAAAAAGGCAAAGCAAAGTAAAGGAGACTTTTCCATCATGCAGCTTTCAACTTTCTCGGATTTAAAATGAAGAGAACGATCAGGTAGTTCCCTTTAGGGTCAGGGCAAATTTCTCTGCGGTTTGCTTTATACCTAACTTTGTACCAAATTATCTCCCATGCTCACTTCCGCTGATATCATATTCGAAGACAACCATATCATTATTGTTCAGAAACCTGCGGGTATGCCAACCCAGGGTGATGAAAGCGGGGATACTTCCCTTTTTGAACTGGTACAGCAATACATCAAAAAGAAATATAACAAACCGGGAGATGTGTATCTTGGCCTGGTTCACAGGGTTGACAGACCTGTAAGCGGCCTGGTCATGTTTGCCCGTACCAGCAAAGCCGCATCCAGGCTCAGTGAAATGTTCAGGGAAAGAACCATCGAAAAAACATATCTCGCTATTGTAGATACCCAGCCATTAATACTGGAAGATACGATTACCAACTATATCTGGAAAGACAAAGAAGCCAACAAGGCTTATTGTTATAACAAAGAAAAAAGCGGCAGCAAAAAAGCAGTTCTTGATTATAAACAGGTTCAGGCGGTTGGCGGCAACTTTCTGCTTGAAGTAAAACCCCATACCGGACGTTCGCACCAGATCAGGGCCCAGCTGGCCAGTATCGGCTGCCCGATCATAGGGGACAACAAATATGGATCATCCATTACCCTTGAAGACCGCTCTATATGTCTGCTTGCCCGCCGTTTGAAATTTATCCATCCGGTGAAAAAGACACCGCTGGAAGTGGTAAGCAAAACCCCCACCGGCAGATTCTGGCAGAAATTCACCTACCAGGGATTTTAACCTCCCTGTTTCTATTGATCTCTCTCCTAAAAATCGACATGTTATATTCATTTCGATACCAGTATTTTGCTGATTTACCTGATGTCGCGCCGGACAGGAAATCAGGGTAAATGTTTATCTGTGATATAAAAAAACAAGCTCATTGGTTATTAAAGAGCGTTATTTACAAAGGAAAAATATCAAAATTCGACGCCACCAATGACAATTGATCTGTTTTGGGAGGGGTTTCAGGCCCACTTGCTTTTAGTTCTTCCTGGAATTGCCTGAAAGCCGGGAGATGGGTCAATACTTTTTCCGCTTCTTCGTTTTCAAACTGTGCAAAATGCATGAAAGTCTTTTCGTCCGGCGCAAGGTAGGTGGCATATTTGATTCCGGGGTTGTTTATCTCCCTCAGATCTTGCATCACTTTAGCAATATTTTCCTTGTTTTTGGCAGCATAATCAGGTTTTGTGGTGTATTGAACACGGACAATTTTAGTCATACAGGTATTAATTAGCAGATTATCAAAAAAGGGTTATTTATGAAATGCTAAGGTATGGATATTTGTTTGAACAATTACCTGATCAGGCATTAATAAGGTTTTAAACGACTTTATCATTGAATTCACAAATAAAACTGTAAATTTGCCCTCCAAAACATGGTGGATGTAGCTCAGTCGGTTAGAGCACTAGATTGTGGTTCTAGGGGTCGTGGGTTCGAGCCCCATCTTCCACCCATCCTATTTTAAGGCCAATTCTGATTTCAGGATTGGCTTTTTTATGATAATTCTTCAATCAATCCCTTCACCATTCTACCTATCAGGTCCCGTACTTGTGAAAAATGTTTCATATCCATTCCCCTTGGATCAGGAATATTCCAGTCGATCCTGTTTTTTGTGCGTACATAAGGACATGCATCGCCGCAGCCCATAGTTACCACGTAGTCATATTCAATATCAGGAATATCATCGAGGCTTTTGGAATCATGCGTGTTAAGGTCATATCCCAGTTCTTTCATTGAAGCGATGGCTTTGGGATTAATGACCCCTGAAGGTTTAGATCCGGCACTATATGCTTCGATATTCTTACCATCGTACATGCGAGCAAATGCCTGGGCCATCTGGCTTCGGTTGGCATTTTCTATGCAGACAAATAAAATGTTTTTTTTCATTGAATTATTTTTCTGATGCCAGATACCTCTGTGTTAAAACGGCCAGTATTGATCCAATAAATGGCGCGGTGAGATAAATCCATATGCTTGATAAATGCTCCGATATTGCCGCCGGGGCAAGGCTTCTTATGGGGTTCATAGACGCACCGCAGATAGGGCCGGCAAAAGCTGCTTCAAGAGCAACAATAGCGCCTATGGCAATACCTGCCATCATTCCTGTTTCTTTGGATCCATGTGATACCCTTATGATTACCAGCATCAGGAAATAGGTCAATATGATTTCAAGCCAGAAGGATTGCATTTCAGGCCCGGCGGGTATTGTTGATCCCAGTGTTATGCTGGTCGGGAAAAGATATTTTAACATAATGCTTGCAGCAAATGCTCCTATAGCCTGACTCAAAAAATAGGGAAAAATTTCTTTTTTCGGGAATTTGCCTGCTACTGCAAAGCCAAGTGTGACTGCAGGATTGAAATGCGCACCCGAAATATCACCCAATGCATAGATCATCCCCATCACGATCATCCCGAATGTTAAAGCAATACCAAGATGGGTTACAGAGCCACCAGTCACTTCATTGATGGTCATGGCTCCTGTCCCACAAAATACCAGTGCAAAAGTTCCGATGGTTTCAGCGAGATATTTTTTCATGAAAAAAGAAATTAACAACATGCCGCATCAGGCGCACAACATTCATTAATAGAATGATAGCTGTTTAACAGGCCGTTAAATATGGATGCAGTTTCTTCCCATACGACCTCATTAATACAATAACAGGTTTTTGCCCCGCTTATTTCGCCTTTAATGATCCCGGCATCTTTCAGTTCTTTCAGGTGTTGCGACACTGTAGCCTGTGCCAGTGGCAGCACATCTACAATATCGCCGCAAACACAACTGTTGCAGCTGATAAGGTACTGCAATATGGCGATCCGCGCCGGGTGCCCGATGGCTTTGGCCAGTTGTGCAATGCGTATCTGGCTTGGGGTGAAATTTTCTGTTTTTGTGATACCCATAGTAAATCAATCGCAATATTACGATGAATATTTGAGTTCTCCAGAAATTTTAATGAAAAAAATAATCAACAGGAAATATCGCCTTATTAAAATCAATATAATCTGATAGATAAGACACATACTAGCTGAATATTAAAAGTGCTTGATTTTTACGAGTCACGCTGCTTTCACAACAATGAAATATTAATCTTTTAAACAATATGGTCAGGGTACTGTTAGTGCTGAGATCAATTAAATAATATTATGAAATACATCTTCTTACTATTCGTAGTCGTTTTATGTTCTTGTGCTAAAGGACCTTATGCTATAAAATACACAGCAACCGGGAGTTCGGGCACTTTAAATGTTTCCTATATAGATGAAAACGGAAACACACAGAACCATACAGGAACAAGCCCCTGGTCATACAGCATGTCTGTAAAGAATGGGGCCTCGCTGAAAGTCAGTGCCAGTTGTGATATTACCGGAACATCAGAAGTGCATATTTTTATCAATAATGTTGATAAAGTAAGTGATAAGGAAACAGGTTTTCATGCTACTGCTTCTGCAAATGCGCAATAGTCTGAATTAAAATTCTGTATAAGACGATTTGAAAAACCTGGGTTCAGGCTATTGGTCAATCAAAACTGCCTTACAATACTCATCATTACAACAGTAAAGCCGAGCAAAACAGCAATTGTATTGGTGGCTTTTACCATGATAGCTCTTTGACGCCCAAGCGCTCTCGCTTGTTCTTCACTAGGTGGATTGCCGGCAAGAGAGGCACCTATGGCGCTGATTTTCATAAGTGCAGGCCTGGTAAAAAAAAATCCGGTCAGGTAGGCAATAATAGCCAGGGTAGCTCCTGTCTGGATGATGATGCCATGGGGAGAAGCCATCCATTGTGATTGCAAACCGTGCGAAATTTCCCAGATCATGAGCAACCCTGACAGGACCACCAAAGTTGGTACGATTGTCATCACCAAAGCAAGTTTATTGGTCTGTGCCAGATGCTGCATAAACAGTCCGCCGGCCGGCCCCGCTTTTTTAGAGGCGGGCAGAACAAATACAGCGAAATAAATGGCCACACCAGCCCAGAAAACGCCACCTCCAATGTGGATAAAGCGTAGAATTATCAGATAATAGTTCATTTTTGAGGATTTTTAGACGACAAAAATAAAATATTTCCTGAAAGTGAAATATTAAAAAATTGCTAAGGGAGAAGGCGGGGATTATAGGGGCATCGATATTCTACAAACATTTCACTCCTCCGGAGTGGCCTATCCGATAGTTAATTGAGCGTGACTTTACAGGAAATGGACTGAAAACAACGACCGGGTTCAAGCCTGGTATTTTGTTTTTCCATTTATCCTGTAAATACCAGTCCATCCGACAGATAGGCTGATTCAGAAATTGGCAAGAGATGATAATTACCAGTCACAAATGTGTTTGACAAAGCCTGGGGATTGCAAATCCCCAAGAGCGGACTAAGGGAGAAGATTTTCTACCTCTCAAAAAACCCTTTCAGCTTCTCTACCATATAGTCAAAATGCGTGGCGTCGAGTCCGGGCCAGATGCCGAGCCAGAAGGAACGGTTCATCACGATATCGGTATTGGTGAGGTCTTCTACCACACGGTGTTTGATATGCTGGTAAGCCGGTTGTTTGATCAGGTTTCCGGCAAATAGCAAGCGGGTACCTACTTTTTCACTTTCAAGATATTGTGTGAGTTCGGTACGGTCAATATTTTCATTCCGCAAAGTCAATAAAAATCCAAACCAGCTTGGGTCTGAGTTGGGTGTGGCTTCAGGCAGGATCAGGTGTTCTTCCAGAGGTTTCATTCTGTCATAAAGCAGTTTATGGTTTTCTCGCCTTTTCTGCACGAAATAGTCCGCTTTTTCAAGTTGACCAAGTCCGATGGCTGCCTGCGTATCTGTTACTTTCAGGTTATATCCTATATGCGAATAGGTATATTTATGGTCATAGCCGAAAGGCAGGTCGCCCAGTTGCCATTCGAAACGTTTGTTGCAGGTATTTTCCTTGCCCGGATCGCAATAGCAGTCGCGCCCCCAGTCGCGGAAACTTTCTGCCAGCAATTTCAGTTTCAGGTCGTTAATAAGCACTGCACCGCCTTCACCCATCGTAATATGATGCGCAGGATAAAAAGAAACTGTGGCCAGGCTGCCGAATGAACCGGTTTTTTTGCCGTTATAGGTTGCACCCAGGGCATCACAATTGTCTTCAATCACGTACAAATCATGTTTTTGTGCAACTTCCATCACCGCCTCCAGGTTGAACGGATTGCCAAGGGTATGCGCCATCATAATGGCTCTGGTTTTCGGACTTATCGCCGCTTCCAGCTGATGCACTTTGAAATCATAAGTCGGGATATCAATATCCATGAAAACAGGCACACAACCAAATTGTATCATCGGGTTGACTGTGGTCGGAAATCCTGCAGCTACCGTGATCACTTCATCACCCGGTTTCAGGGCTTTATCCCCAAGTTTTGGAGATGTAAGCGCATTAAATGCCACCAGGTTTGCCGAAGAACCGGAATTGACCAGCAACGATATCTTGGAGCCAAAATACTTAGCGAATTTGCGTTCAAATTCTTTGGCATAACGTCCCGTGGTAAGCCATCCATCCAGTACGGCGTCTACGCCGAGGAGAATATCATGGGCATCAATTACCTTGCCTGTGGGGGGAATATAGTCCAATCCGGGGGTTATGGGTTTAAATACGGCCTTGCCTGCCTGTTCCTGCAGGAGATCGAGTAAAGTACCTTCTATATTTTTGTACATGAGGCGAAATTAAGTGAACTATTTGAGAATTTGGGAATGAAAGTCAATGTGATGATGTGATAATATGATAATGTGTTAATTGGCTTGCGCCAGGTTGAATGATAAACTCTTGACAACGAAAAGTTCAAATCTTGCTGGTTTTTCGATACAATGCGACTTTATTATTGCTTTGAATTTGGTCTAAAACATAATTTTTGACCATTTCTTTAATCAGTGCTTTTCTTTCAGCAACATGCCCACTTTCATCCCAGATCAAAATATAATCAGGCCATGCCTTGACCTTAGCTTTATAAGATGAAATAGAGGAGTCCTTTAGCATTTCTCCATTTTCCTGGAAATATCCTGACGGACTTTTTTCAGCTTTCCATTTTATCGGGAAATAGCTTTGTTCGGCTTCATAATTTGCAAGACATATCAGTTTCTTTTCCAGGCTGATATAATTGGCAGCATGCTGAAATATATTGATATCAATATCTCTTTTGGTATCAACCGGTGATCCGTCCGGGTTCGATTTTTGAATAATAAATGGCAACAGGGTTTTTCCTTCCGGAATATTGTTTTCTATGCTCATAAATTCATGGAGTTCAGACTGTACATTCAGAAAATAATAAGACCTGAAACCAAGCCAGAACATCGCAAATGCAAAGAAGAGATATGTTGAATATTTTTTGAGATTTTTAGGGTAGGAATACGCTGAAATACATATGATTGCAATGATGTTGCTGTATAAAATCAACCGGATCAGGATAACAGATCCACCGGCAATTTCTTCCGGAGAAAAAAAGGTGAGTATGGAGAAAAGAGCAAAAAAAAGATAAAGGATATCAAGCCTGTAAAAGCGCTTGTTTTTAATTCTCGTTACAAGGTTATATATAAAAAAGAAAACCAGGATGGCTGCAAACACGGTACAAATCCTAAGGTCAGTTTTACCCATGAAATATAATCCATAATTCTGCAACTGATCTACGATATAAACTTTTACATATCTCCTGGTAAAAACCATTCCTGCGCCAATGCCTCTGAAAAACATAGCGAAGAATATTAATGAAGGGATAAGGCAGAGGGCAAAAACAGATATTCTTTTGGATGCAGATAACAAGGCTTTTTTCGCACCCCTGATATCACTGATCAGTTCTGAAACAATAAATACACCGATCGTCATGCATAAAATAACAAAAGAAACCGGGTGACTGAAATAAATGAACGTAACCAGGATTAAAAATACTAAAAATCTTTTTATGTTGAAAAGCCCCTGGTATTTAAGCCAATAGCCAGTGGCATAAAAATATATAATGATGCTGAAACAAAAATTAAAAAAGCCGAGATATAATGTGATATTATAGACCAGCGGAAAAATGAGCAGGGTTATAAAAGGGCTGTTCGGATTGATCTGCCGTATGAGAAAACGGAATGAAAGAGGTAGAAACAAAACATATAAAACCAGGAATATTTTTTCGGCAGCAAATGGCGGGAAAAACAACATCAGAAATGAATAAAAAACCGTTACCAGCCAATTGGGATTGGGGACTTTGTTGATATCGAAATAATTTGCAAATATGGAATGGGGATTTGACAACAGGTCTTTAAAAATAAAGGCATTATACAAATGTGATGGCCCGTCCTGGGTGAGAAAATATTTGCCAAAAAAGAGAGGTATCAGGTGTAGGAAAAGGAGGGTATAAAAGAGTCTGTTAACGATCTTATGATCCGATGCAATTGAATGCCCCGATTTGAGCATGTCAGAACTTTGACTCAAAATCCTCTAATTTTATAAAACCTAAATCCCTGTCAGATACTATCGGGTTTGCAGTTGGCCACTTGCAGCCAAATGAATCATAACGGATACCGGTATCGTGCTCTTTGTTGTAGACACTGGTGGTCATGTAATTCAATATCGCTTTGTCTGATAGCGCACAAAAGCCATGTGCCAGTCCCCGGGGCAGATAGAGCATTGCTTTTTGCACATCATCAAGCTGATAGGTGCGAAACTGCTTGTATGTCGGTGATTTTTTTCTAAGGTCAAGAATCACATCAAGCACTGAACCCTGGATCACAAAAACCAGCTTGGCATGATCGTGCGGCGGCAACTGGAAATGCATACCGCGCACGGCTCCCTTTACAGATTCTGAATAATAGCTTTCTTTAAAATCTGTTTCCAGTTTATGGCGTGCAAAATCGCCGGCATGAAATGTTTTCACAAAACTGCCACGACTGTCTTCCGCAATTATAGGCTTGATGAGATATAAGCCATGAATATGTTGTTTTATGAATTCCATAAAAAAGAATCTCAGGCAAAGAACGTAAATATCCGGCAAAAGGCGTTCACGCAAAGAATGCAAAGTTTTTCGCAAAGGGCGCTAAGAAAGATATGAAACTGTTATGTAAATATTACAATGAAACCACTTTGCGTTCTCTGCGTGTTTTCCGCTTTGCATTCTTTGCGTGGAAATCTTTTCAAACTATCAAAGATTATTTACGATTCGATGAATTCCATCTTTAAGTTTAACTACATTAAAGTTAATCAATAATCCCAGCTTGCAATCGCTTAATTTCAAATAAGTAAGAGTTTGTGAAAAATGAACTGGAGCGAGCGTCTCAACTGATTTAATTTCAACAATTATCTTGTTTTCAACCATTATATCAACCCGATAGCCGCACTCCATTTTTATATCTTTATAAATCAAAGGCATAGGAACCTGTTGATTTACCTTAAAACCTGCATTTCGTAATTCATAAGACAATGAATATTCATAAGCCGATTCAAGCAATCCGGGTCCTAATTCATTATGAATCTCTATCGCTATGCCAATAATTTTAAATGATATTTCATTCTCTGTCATATCTAAAAATTTCACGCAAAGAACGCAAAGTTTTTCGCAAAGGGCGCTAAGAAACACATGAAACAGTTATGTAAATATTACATTGAAAATACTTTGCGTTCTCTGCGTGTTTTCCGCTTTGCGTTCTTTGCGTGAAAATCTTTCAGCCTATCCCAAATATTCCTCTATCTGGCTTTCTGTGATAGCCAATGGGTCTGCTTTATAGTTTTTATACCAGTTGAGGGTCATCTCAAGCGCTTTCTCAGAATTCCAGCGTGGTTTCCATTCCAGTTCGCTCATGGCTTTGCCAATATCCAGCCGCAATAGCCCAGCTTCGTGCGGTGCATTCTTGTCAACCTGCTCTTCATAAGCACCGCTGCCCCATATTTTCAGGCTTTTTTCTACAAGTTCACGTACCCTGAGATTATCTGCTTCCATAGGTCCGAAATTGAATGCCGTATCAAATTTTTCCGGTGACTGATGCATCATTGCACCCAACAATAAATACCCGCAAACGGGCTCCAGTACATGCTGCCATGGACGCACAGACTCGGGGTTGCGAACGATCAATGTTTCATCCTTTGAAAATGCACGTACAAGGTCAGGGATAATGCGATCTGTGGCCCAATCTCCTCCGCCGATCACATTGCCTGCACGCGCTGATGCGATTGACTTATAATGCGAGGCGTATTGATCCGGATTAAAAAATGATTTACGGTATGATGCTGTAACTATTTCTGCAGCAGCTTTGCTGGAAGAATAAGGGTCAAATCCGCCCAGAGGCTCATCTTCTTTATAGGCATCCCAGGTTTCGCGGTTTTCATATACTTTATCAGTCGTAATCACTACCACACTGCATTGCTTGCTGAGTTTTCGTACGGCTTCAAGGAGATAAGTGGTTCCTAACACATTGGTTTCAAAAGTTTCAACGGGTTTGTCGTACGAAACCCTTACCAGGGATTGGGCGGCCAGGTGAAAAATGAAATCGGGTTGAAATTTTTGAATTTCTTCTTCAAGCTTTTCTTTGTGACGGATGTCTTCGACAACGGAAGAACAAAGATGATCCCCGTCGATCAAATCATATAGATTCGGATTGCCTTCCGGTGCCAGGGCATAGCCTTTTACATTGGCCCCAAGAGTTTTAAGAACAGACAGCATCCATGATCCTTTAAAACCCGTATGCCCGGTTACAAATACTTTTTTGCCTTTGTAATTATCTGAAAGCCTTTGCTTTATTTCCATAGTTTCCATTCGGGGTTTTGGTCCCACATCGTGTTCAGGTCTATGCTGTCGCGCAGCGTATCCATACACTTCCAGAATCCGGTATGGCGGTAGGCGGTAAGCTGCCCATCTTTGGCAAGATCGTCAAGGGGTTGGCGTTCCCACATGATATCATCGGCATCATCTTTCAGGTATTTGAAAACGTCCGGTTTCAACACAAAAAAGCCGCCGTTGATCCAGGCGCCGTCATCTGAAGGTTTTTCTTTAAAGGCCGTAACGTCATCATTAGCATCCAGTTCCATAATGCCAAAACGGCTGCCGGGTTGTATGGCGGTCATGGTGGCAATTTTATTTTTTTGCTTGTGATATTCCACAAGTTTATTGATATCAATACTGGCCACACCATCACCATAAGTGAGCATAAAATCTTCTTTGTCAACATACTGTTGTACCCGTTTCAATCGGCCGGCCGTCATGGTTTCCAGGCCGGTTTCAACCAGGGTTACTTTGAAATTTTCTGATTTGGTATCGTGTACAGTAACCCTATTGTCGTGAAGATCAATGCTGAGATCCGAATTGTGAAGGAAATAATTCATAAAATATTCCTTGATCACATAGCCTTTATAGCCCAGGCATATCACAAATTCATTATGCCCGAAAGCAGAATATATCTTCATGATATGCCATAGAATAGGCTTTCCGCCAATCTCGACCATGGGTTTGGGTTTCAGATGCGATTCTTCGGAAATACGGGTTCCTTTACCCCCGGCAAATATTACGACTTTCATGGCTGCAAGTTAGGAAAATTGGTGAGAAGTAAGAATTGAGAAGTGAGAAGACAATTTGGGTCCCGAGTGTTCGGGATGAAAATGAGGCAATAAGGCAAAGTACAAATCTGCCAATGAGCAAATTGAACTGGAAATACACATAACCCCAAAGAATCACCAAATCTGTGAGTAGGGATTCCCCCTCGTATGGGGGCAGGGGGATTTGGTCGAAATCAAATATCATTTCTTGCTTATAAACATAATCGTAAGTACTCGTTCATTGGAATTAAGAGTTGACAACTTTTTAAAAGTTGGCAACTCTCAAAAGATGGGGAAAACGTTTTTTCAATTCCGCCCATTCTTCTTTGATAATACTGTAAAATACTGTATTTCTTCGATATCCGTCGCTCATAAGGGTATGGCTGCGGAGAATGCCTTCTAATTTGGCACCGATCCCTTCTATAGCTTTGCGTGAAGCGGCATTGCGTTCATCCGTCTTGAATTCGACGCGCATAACGCCGAGGTCTTCAAAACAATAACTGAGCAAGAGATATTTACAATTGCGGTTGATCCCGGTTTTTTGAAATTCTCTTCCAATCCAGGTGGATCCGATCTCTATGCGACGGTCTGTTTCTGATATGTTTAAAAAGCTGGTACTGCCAGCCCATTTGTTTTGAATCTTATCGAAAATGATAAATGGATATCGGGTTCTACTCCTTTTTTCAGCAAGCATGATTTCAATATTTTCCTTTAATAATTCTTCTGTATATATCTGCCTTGGAGAATATTTGAGCAGGGTTTTGTCGCTTTTAGCAACCGGCAGGAGATTTTCTACATCCATCAAAGTCAACGGCCTGAGCAGTGCTTTATCGTTTTCCAGGATGATTTCCTGTTCAAAAGGGAATTTCATTTGGGGAGGATTTTTTTGCAAAAATAGGGAGATTCATATACTATTGATTGTACAATCACTTCAGGATTCTATGGACGAAATTGAATGAAAACAGGAAAATAAACCATTTTACAACTCCTTACCCCTGACTCCCGCCCGAACATGCCTTTTCGGTAGGCCCGTCCGAACCCCGAATCTTTCGGGAGGCGTGGGCGGGCCTGACTCCAGATTTCTGATTCCTGATCAAAACACTTCCCCTAAATTCAGATAAAAAGCCCTCGTTCCGTTGAGCCCTATGCCGTAATCAATACAGGCATTGGTATTAGAGAATTTGTTGACTTTGAATCGCAAACCTGCTCCAAATCCTGGATATACGGCATCAAAAGTATTGCCCGGATAGTTAGCTACGCTCTGCGCATTGGCAAATACCACACCCCCCATGAATCCATTATTAGTGATCTGGAACCTGTATTCGCTTTCAAAATATAACATGGACGGCCCTTTGAAACGATCCTGAACATAACCCCTTGCACTGTTGGCATAGGTTTCCCAGGCCGTAGCTGGCAGGTCTAAATATGGGGCATGGCCAAAAGTAAACCAGTTGAAATTCCAGAATGCCAGCACATTATGAGAGTTTCCGGGAAATTTGATGTATTTTCTGAACTCAAGATAGGCCGACTGCCAGTTTTTATCGCTTCCGAGATAGGTAAGATTTGGCCTCAGGCTCAGATACCCATACCAGCCTCCTTGTGGGTTATTGCTGTTTCTACGCGTGTCATATAGTACATTAAATGACAAGCCTGAAGATACTGAAGTATGTGTAAGGCCATATTTTTCGAAATCGGTTATTTCTCCGGGATTAACATTCGTTTCTTTTATATCATAATGGTAATCAAGGTTATATCCAAGACCAATAAGCAGGTCAGGATATATTTCTTTGGCTACTTCCTGGTAAAACCGGATGTATTTATAATCGATCGGGTCAGCGTCATCAAGGATAGAATGCCCCCCAAGCCCATATGTAACCGATGGATACACATAATACCTGTAATCGCCAAGGAAATCAAATTCATTCCCTTTCGACCAGATATTGGTAATAACAGGAATAACAATCTGGTGCAGCAACGAAAAATTGGCGCTGCCGTAAATCGTAGAGATATTGGAATTTTTCTTATCGTCGAGGTAAAAAGAAAGATTCACAGTTGCTACAGCAGTAAATGTAGTTTGAACCGTATAGCCTATGGCAGGGATAAATGAAATATATACCTTCCCTTTTTTAATTTTGCTGCTGTCAAATTTCGATCGGGACGGTTTGCCGGCAATTTCTCTGTATAAATCAGTTACATCATATTGCGAAACAATTTTAGACATCGAATCCAGACTGTTTCCTTTTCTTACCGGTGGATAGTGTTGCGCAAATAATTTTCCTGCCGGAAAAAGAAATAGTATTAAAATCAGGAAGGGTCCAGCTTTCATCACTTGTCTATGCGTCAACTTGTGTGCCAATTGAATAATTGCGTTTTATTATTTGGAAAAGCAGCTGCTATACCTGCTTTTGCAAAATATTTCTCTGCTTTTGGTTAATAGCTTTAGGATGGTATAAAAAATAAAATCCCCTTGAATGATTTCTGATTAACTTATTTCTATTGACTTATAGTGGGAATAGAAGTTTAAACATCAAAAAGTTAATGTTTCGTTAATGCATTCTGAAAACCTGTATTAACAGGAAACAACTACCGTTGGGCCCTGGCAGGTTTCAGTATTTCAGGATTTGTGACATACATGATGAAATAGGGTTTTATTTTACCCTTTTCCACTATATAATAAAGCACCTGTCCATTCATAATAAAATTGTTCACAGTATTAAAAGACTCATTTACTTCCAGCGGCCCCCCTGATTTTGGCGGGCTTATTTTAAACTTTGAACGTTCTTCTACCAGGTTATAATTATTAAGTACAGGGTTCGAATAGTCTTTAGCCTTATCGAAATCCTTTACGATATTAAAATCAATTTCAGGGATAAGAACACTCTGGTCATTGCCGGGCAGGTATCTGTATGCAGGGTTCCCGGTCAGTTTCATTGCCATAAGTTCTGCATTGGCCCATTGGTAGCATGAAGGATTGGAATACATCACAAGTTCCTCATTACCATCGTTTATTTTCACTTTCAACGCATATTCTCCATGGTTTTGATCATTTTTGTAAAACGAAACATGAGCTGTATCTGAAGAATTGTGGGGATGATATTGCAAAGCCCTGATTTTTTTACCTTTAAATTCTATCGTCTTCTCAGAAACCCTGAATCCGTCGGGCAGGTGCACATTTTCGAAAAAATACGATAAAAGCAACCGCTCATTTTCCTTCAGGTTTTTGAATGCAATAGGAGGATGGTTGATAAATCTGGAAACAAGCCCTTCATAAAATTTTTCAATATGCGCTTTGCTGTATGTATTGTTAAACGAAACAAAAAAGGTATCAGGTACCGGAGAAAGAAATGATGTGCTGTCTTTTAATAATCCGGGAATTACCTGCGATATGCCTTCAGAGTAAATCATGTTTTTATCAGAATCAATAGACGCGGCATTCCCTATTATTGTATTCGGAAGATCTTTAGCCACAGCAACAATACTTTCATCCAGTTTGCTGGAAACCTTATAATAATAGACAGAATATATGGTCATAAAAGAGACCCAGAAAGCAGCAAAGAAGATGAACATTTTTCTCATTCCTGTGGCATCTTGGTTACTTTAACTCTTCTTACCCTTCTTCTATCAGACAATTCTACTGTAAATACAAAATCTTCATATTCAATTTTTTCCTTTGGCCTTGGGATACGCCCGGAAAGCTCAACCACAAGGCCGCCAATACTTTCTGCTTCCCCCCGAATGGCTTCAAAACTTTCATCGCCAATATCCATTACCCGTACCACATCGGTTAATGCTGTTTTGCCATCGAAAATATAATTGTCTTCATCCAGTTTGCTGTAAAAAACCTCATCCTCATCAAATTCATCATTGATATCTCCAACAATTTCTTCAAGGATATCTTCCATGGTAACGATACCGGCAGTGCCGCCATATTCATCTACCACAATGGCCATATGCACTTTTTTCTGTTTGAATTCCTGCAAAAGCAGGTCGATCTTTTTCATTTCCGGTACAAAATAAGGCTCTTTGATCAGTGGTTTCCAGTCGAATCCCGGGCCTTCATTCAAATGGGCCAGCAGATCTTTGATATATAGAATGCCTTCAATACGGTCGAAATTGCCATTATAAACGGGCACCCTTGAATACTGGTTGCGATTGATAAAGTTGATGAGCTGGTTGAAAGGGGTGTTTATATCATGTGCCACAACATCCATACGGGAAGTCATTATCTGTTTCACATAGGTGTTGCCGAAGGAGATGATTCCCTTCAGGATTTTCTTTTCCTCCTGAGATGTTTCTTCTTCGGAAGTAAGTTCAATGGCACTTTTCAAGTCGCTGATAGAGACATTATGTACCTTCTGGATGTTTCTTTCAAAAAGATTGGTGGTTTTTGCCAAAACAATGGAAAAGGGGTACAAAACCTTAGATAGGAACAACAGAGGATAAGCCATAAAATTGGCAAATGCAATATTATGGTGAGCGGCATATACTTTAGGAACCACCTCACCTATCAATACAATAACAAAGGTGAGCAGAATGACATTTATAAAAAGTTCAAGCAGGGCATTGCCGGCAAAATTGATTTTTGAAAGCAAAGCAGCCCCCATTACTGCAAAAAGTATATTAAATACCGTATTGGCAATAAGGATAGTAGCCAATAATAGTTTTGGCCTTTTATAGAGGTATAATACCGGTGATTCCGAATTTTTGTTCTTTTCGGTAATTTCTTTAATATCAGAAATTTTTAAAGAAAAAAAAGCGGATTCTGCCCCCGAAAGCAAAGCCAGTATGCATATGAGCATAAGAACAAGCCCAATTTCCATCCCGTCAAAAACAGTGAAATTATTGAGGAAAATAAGAAAACCTGATGGTATGGGAACCGAATCTCCTATAGTATCCAAAATAATGGGATTTGGTTAGAAAAATCGGCCTTAAAACGGTAGGTCATCATCGATAGGTATTTGATCGGGTGTTGGTGCCTGATCGGAAGCAGCAACAGCCGGGTGATTTTCTGAAGTTCTTGAAGGTGTGTATTCCTGTCCGGTTTCGCCTTCTCTTTTACCAAGCAGGATAAAATTATCAGCGATAACCTCTGTAGTATATCTTTTGTTGCCATCTTTATCATCCCAGTTGCGGGTGCGAATTTTACCTTCTATATATACCTGCTTTCCTTTTTTCAGGTATTTTTCAGCCAGTTCCGCCAGGTTTCGCCAGGCTACTATGTTGTGCCATTCTGTTATTTCCTGCCGGTTACCATTTTTGTCTTTGTAATATTCTGTGGTGGCCAGAGAAAAACTGGCAACAGGTACGCTGCCGTTTGTATATCTAACTTCAGGATCCTTGCCTAAATTCCCTACCAGTATCACTTTGTTTACGCTTGCCATGGTTTAAAATTTTTTAATTAGTTAAGAAAATGAATCAGGTTTGCAAAGATAATCGTTTAAAAACAATTCCAATGGCCTTGGCAACGGATATTGTTTTAGCCCTTTTGCATCTGTTAAAACCATTTCCCTTGCCGGAACCGGATTCATATCTGCTTCATAAAAAACGATTTCAAGTTTCTGATGGGTGAGCTTATGGACGATTTTATTTATGGGTTTCAGAAAGGTTGTTTTTGTGTCAAACTGGTCATTAATAGTATAAATTGATAATAATTCACTGCCTGATGTTTCCATCATCGGCAATTCATACAAACCCTGCCAGATATCACCTGCTTTTCTTTTCCGGATCAAAATTTTTGAAGATTTTTTGATCAGAAAATAATGCAGATAACGGGTCTTAACAGATCTTGCAGCCAGTTTTACCGGTAATATATTTTGCAGATTCTTTGAAAAGGCTTTGCAATGAGGCACAACCGGGCAGCGTTTACAATCCGGGTTTTGGGGCGTGCAAACCGTGGCGCCCAGTTCCATCATTGCTTCATTAAATACACCCGGATTCTTTTTATCGAGGAGCAAATCGGCCTGTTTTTGGAAAACTGGCCTGGCATTTGGTGCGTTTATGGGCAAATCAAGGGCAAAAATCCTTGCCAGTACACGGTACACATTGCCATCCAGCACGGCGTACGGTTTGTTAAATGCGATAGATACAATGGCAGCTGCCGTATATGGACCTATACCTTTTAGTTTTATGACATCATGATATTCAGATGGAAAAACACCATCATGATCATCAACTATCTGTCTTGCTGCTTTTAACAGGTTCCGGCCGCGGGAATAATAGCCCAGTCCCTGCCATAGTTTTAATACTTCCTGTTCATCAGCCCTTGCCAGATCTGCAATGCCGGGATAGGATTCAACAAATTTCAGGTAGTATGGCGTACCCTGTGCCACCCTTGTTTGCTGCATAATGATCTCCGACAGCCATATTTTATAAGGGTCGCCACAGCCACGCCATGGCAGAACTCGTTGATTTTCTTTATACCAGCGAAACAATTTCGCTTTTATTGCGTTATTATCCTGAGTCACAATTTTTTTTTAATTAAATGTGCAGAGGCTCTTTGAATTATAAATTTTTTATACCTTTGCGCACTGATTTTTCAGTTTGACAACAATTTTTTTAACCAAATAAATACCAAAGATAGTGACAAAAGCAGACGTCGTATCAGAAATTGCAGCTAAGACCGGTATTGAAAAGGTCGCTGTATCAGAAGTGGTAGAGAATTTCTTTACCGTTCTTAAAGACAACATGTCGAAAGGCAACAACGTGTATTTCAGGGGCTTTGGAAGCTTTATCCTGAAAAACAGGGCACGTAAAGTAGCCAGGAACATTGCAAAGAACACTTCAATTGTAATTGAACCTCATGCAGTTCCTGCTTTCAAACCCGCTAAAACCTTTGTAGATGACGTGAAGAAAAAAGTAAAATCTTCCGGCAAAAAAGGTAAAGGGAAGAAAAAATAACTTAGCACCAGGTTAAGTTAACTTTTCAATGCAAATGCAATCCCGCCGCGCCATACAAGTCGGACTCGTCATTGTTATTGCTGGTGTGATTGCATTTGTTTTTATTATTGGCAAAAATAATTCGTCCGCCGTTTACGCACCTTCGGCCAAACCGAAAGTAGCTGCAACCACACCGGAGGGATTTGATTTTGCGGCGTACGAGAAAGACGTTATCGCAAAAATGCCTAAAAAAGACCAGGACGAGATAATGATAATGCTCGGAAGGCTGAAAGGGCGTGGCGCCATGAACGAAAACCTTTTGGTCATCGCTCAGAAATATGAAAAGCTGGGTCAGCCGGCACTTGCGGGTTATTATTATAACAAACTGGCAGGTTTGGAAGCAGATAATGAAAATGTCTGGTTCGAAGCCGGGAAAAATTATTTTGATGCCGAGCAAAATGTAGACAATCAGGATAAACTGAATTATTTTGTCGATTTGTCTTATGCAGCTCTGGCGAAGGTTATAGAAATGGATCCAAACAACAATCTGGAAGCCATGACAGATCAGGGCGTAAACATACTTGAAAAGAGCATGAACCATACTCTGGAAGGTCCCCCGATGCAAGGTATTGGATTGTTGATGAAGGTGATGCAGAAAGATTCTAATAACCGTAAGGCGCTTAATTATCTTGGCCTGTTTTCAATGCAGAGCGGCCAGTTCGATAAAGCGATCACGCGGTTTAAGCATCTCACCAGCCTGGGTCCTGACCATGACCCAAACTACCCGTACTATTTCAGGTACCTGGCTCAGGCCTATCTGGAAACCGGGAAAAAGGAAGAAGCAGTTGCTTCTCTTGAAAAATATAAAGGCCTTGTAAAAGAACAAAGCCTGAAAATGGAAGCGGATTCAATAATTCACTCTATACAGTAATTTAACGACTTAAAAATAAAGGTAAAATTATGCCTTGCGGTAAAAAAAGAAAACGACACAAGATAGCTACTCACAAGAGGAAGAAAAGACTGAGAAAGAACAGGCATAAGAAGAAGTAATTCTTTTTAATGTACTGCTATTGCGGTGAAATGAAGAACTCTGCCAGGAGCATATTTCTTTCACTTTAGATTATCTTTCTTTGAGTAAGGAACTTGTAATAAAAACTTCGTCTGATGGCGCAGAAATAGCATTGCTTGATGACAGGCGGCTTATAGAACTGCACCATGATTCCATAGAAGAGAATTTCCTGGTGGGTGATATTTATCTCGGCCGGGTGAGAAAGGTCATTCCCAGCCTTAATGCCGCTTTTGTGGACATAGGGCATGAAAAAGACGCTTTTCTGCATTATCTCGACCTTGGACCTGAGATAAAATCATTCAACCGATTCATAGATCTTGTCAAAAAAGGCAAATTTGTGGATGCGGATCTTTCCAATTTCAGATTTGAGCCCCAGATCCTCAAAACCGGGAAAATAGATGAGGTATTTGCAGCCAACCAGAATGTGGTGGTTCAGATTGTAAAAGAACCCATTTCTACAAAAGGGCCGCGGCTCAGTTCGCAAATCAGCCTGTCTGGCCGGTTTATTATCCTTATTCCTTTCAACGATGGGGTATCTCTGTCGAAAAAAATACGCCTGAAGAACGAAAGAGACCGGCTTAAAAATATCATGACTGCCCTGAAACCCAAAGGGTTCGGCATAATATTGAGAACCAATGCCGAAGGCGCATCAGCCCAGGAACTGGAGCAGGATCTCAACAAGCTTAAAGCGGATTGGGAAGGTATTGTAAAAGAACTTACTACCGGCAATATTAAACTTTACAGCGAAGTAGACCGCACAGCAACACTCCTGCGCGACCTGGTAAATGAAAGCTTCACAAAGATCTTTGTAGATGATCCAAAAGTTGCCAAAACAGTGCGGGGCTATCTTAGTTCCATGTCGGGCAATGAGGATATCGTAAAACTTTACAAAGGCGACAAACCGATCTTTGAGCAGTTTGATATAGACAGGCAGATAAAATCCCTTTTTAATAAGATCGTAAACCTGGGGGCAGGTGCCTATCTTGTAATAGAACATACGGAGGCCATGCACGTCATTGATGTCAACAGTGGCAGCAAGCGCAGCAAAGATGATGATCAGGAAGAAAATGCCATGCGCACCAACCTTGAGGCTGCTGCAGAAATTGCGCGCCAGCTGCGGCTTCGTGATATGGGAGGCATTATTGTCATCGATTTTATTGACATGCGTAAAGCAGCCAATAAAAAGGCGATCTACGACCGCATGAAGGAGATTATGAAGGATGATAGGGCAAAAAACACTGTTTTGCCGCTCACCAAGTTCGGTATTATGCAGATCACGCGTCAGCGGGTACGGCCGGAAATTGTGATGGACAACCTGGAACCATGCCCCGTATGCAATGGTACCGGACAAATAAACAAAGGCGTATTGATAACACATGACATTATCCACGCCATCGAAAGCTCATTGGTAAATAATACCCGTACCAATATCCATATTAAAGTACACCCTTATGTGGAAGCTTACCTCACCAGGGGGCTGATTTCAGAGAAAACCAAATGGATGTTCCGCTTCAAAAAATTCGTCCATATCGAATCCGACGAAAATTTCGCTTTGAACAAATACGAAGTCTCTTAAAACAATGTGCTAATCCCGAAGAGGTCCCCGAATAAGTCGGGACTGGCGGGACAAGTTGTGCTGATACGATAATGTGCTCATGAGGGGAACAATATGCTGATGTGCGAATTTGCAAATATGCAAATGAATTGAAAAGCACTCATCCTTAAAGAAACACCAAAGCTTTTTGTAGGGATTCCCCCTTGTAAAGGCCTGTACCAACTTCTTCGGGAGGCAGGGGGGATTTTACGCTCGTGACAGCCATTCCCCTCCTTTAGTAAGGAGGGGAGGCCGAAGGCCGGGGTGGTTCCGTCGATTAGCACCAATAATGCAATAATCCACAAATTTCCGCAATCCCGACAATACACCATCACCGCATTTTTCATCCCCAAAGCCCTCCCGCGTTTATGCCGATCGCATCACGTCAAAAAACCCATAAAAACATGGGAATGGAAAAAGGAATAATATCTTTGGCAACTAAAATGTATATTTATACTATATAACGTTATATATGGTTCAATGAACGCGCGCCCTGCCCATCAGATCAATGTTCATGCCGATAGTAAAATCAGTATTCGGGTTGCTGCGGTTTTACCTGTGAAGATTATCAGGCTATGGCACTGTAGCACAGCGTTTTTCATTATTATCTTCTTTTACAGCCCTCCTGTGCAGGGACAAAATCACGAACCTGAAATTATTATTCAGCACAAGGATTCATTAATCGGGCACCAGATAGATGTTTGGGATGTGTGCCGGTATATATTGGGTAAAAGGGAAAGTCCATATAATGACAGCATTGCTATAAAAAAAGGCAGGGTCTATGTATCACCCGTACCGGCACTGGGATACAGCATCCAGAGTTCCTTTTTTGCGGGAGCAGAGGCAAATATTACATTTTGCACCGACGAACCCCGCCAGACCAATCTTTCTACGATGCTTATTAATGGTGAATATTCTCTCAAACAGCAATTTACCCTGCAGTTTGAGTCGAATGTATGGACCAGAAACAACAAGATAGACCTCGTGGGCGATATCAGGTTTTACAAGTACCCTTCTGTTACCTATGGCATGGGTACCCATACCACCCTGGCTGATGCAGATCCGCTCGACTATACCTATCTGCGTGTGTACCAGGTGGCGGCAAAACAGTTTTTGCCCGACCTGCTGTGCGGCATCGGGTATAATCTCGATTATCATTATGATATTGAAGACTTTGGGAGCCTGCCGGGCACGGAAACTGATATTAAAAAATATGATGGCGGCGCAAGGTCAACCATATCATCAGGCATTTCATTAAATATGGTTTACGATGCAAGAAGAAATAACAACAATCCCCAGGGAGGCTGGTACGGAGACGTTATCATCCGGCCAAATCTGACCATACTGGGCAGCTCACATAACTGGCAGCTGGTATATGCCGATTTCAGAAAATACTTCCGGCTGCCGGGCAAATCGCATAACATCATCTCCTTCTGGAATTACTACTGGATCACCATAGGCCATGCCCCGTATCTCGATCTCCCTGCCACTTCGTGGGATACCTATGAAAACAGTGCCCGTGGCTATATTCAGGACCGGTATAAAGGCCCGGCCCTCATCTATTTTGAATCAGAATACCGGTTCAGCATCCTGAATGACGGGCTGCTGGGCGGTGTTGTTTTTACGAACTTCCAGAGCTATTCCAGCGGCCCTTCCAATACATTTACCACTGTTTTTCCTGCCGTGGGCACAGGGTTGCGCATTAAGGTAAATAAACATTCCAATACCAATGCCTGCATCGACTATGCCTGGGGGGTGAAAGGAGCTAACGGGGTGTTTTTCAACCTTGGAGAAGTGTTTTAGTTCATGATCAATCATCAATGATCAATGATCAATGAATTTCCCTGGTCTGTCTCTCATTTCCCTGGTCTGTCTCCTGACAGACCAGTTGTCTGATTTCGCAGACCGAGGAAAAGGATTTGCAATTGGGCATTCCCAACACAATACCAACATAAACTAACACTACTGTTGTTGGTAGTTGGTAAGGAAGCTATTGTCCAAGGTTGGCGTCCCCGCCAACCTGAATTGGGATCCGCGATGGATTTTGGATATCATATAAGTGGTCGGCGGGGACGCCAACCACGGACAAGATTAGACATGCTCTTCGGGATTTGCAATCCCGAAGTATGGCGTATGAGGATTTGTAATCCGGTTTTGTGCCAATTTAAAATATGAATCCCATTTCCCTGGTCTGTCTCCTGACAGACCAGTTGTCTGATTTCGCAGACCGAGGAAAAGGATTTGCAATTGGACATTCCCAACACAATACCAACATACACTAACACTACTATTGTTGGTAGTTGGTAAGAGCGTTATTGTCCAAGGTTGGCGTCCCCGCCAACCTGAATTGGGATCAGCGATCGATTTTGGACATCATATGCGTGCTCGCCGGGGATGCCGACCACGAACAAGATTCCCCTGCCTTCATTATCACATCATCACATCATCACATCATCACATTATCACATTATTTTTCTATCAAAATTGTCCCGTCCATTTCGGCTGGGGCGGGTATATCCATCAGGCTGAGAATGGTGGGCGCCACATCGGCCAGCCTTCCGGGATGGATATGGGCATGCGTACGGGTCCCGCTCACAAAGATCATTGGCACGGGGTTGGTGGTATGAGCGGTATTGGGCGATCCGTCGGGGTTCACCATAAATTCACTGTTGCCATGGTCGGCAATGATAATGGCTTCATATCCGTTGGCCAGGCAGGCCTCAATCACCCTTTTTATGCAGGCATCAATGGTTTCCAGGGCTGTTACCACAGCAGAGAAAACGCCGGTATGGCCTACCATATCAGGGTTGGCAAAGTTGAGTACAATAAGGTCGGGCCGGGCATTGTTTATTTCATGCACCACAGCATCGGTAACCCCTGCGGCACTCATAGCAGGCTGCAGGTCGTAAGTGGCTACCTTCGGGGAGGGTATCATGATCCTGTTTTCTCCTGTAAAGGGCGTTTCGCGCCCCCCGGAGAAGAAGAAGGTCACATGCGGGTACTTTTCCGTCTCCGCGATGCGGAGCTGGGTTTTGCCGGCCTTTTCCATTACTTCACCAAGGGTCATTTTCAGGTCCTGCTCCGGGAACAGTATCTTCACGTTCTTGTAGGTATGGTCGTATGGCGTCATGGTGATGTAGTAGAGGTCCAGCGGGCTCATGCCATAGTCAGGGAAAGCCTGCTGGCTCAGCGCCATGGTAAGCTCACGTCCCCTGTCGGTCCTGTAGTTGAAGAAAAGGACCACATCGCCGGGGGCTATGGTAGCCAGGGGTTTGTTGTCGGGTCCGGTTATAAACCCGGGTTTTATAAACTCATCAGTCACGCCATTCCGGTAGTTGGCTTCAATGGCATTGTGGGCAGAAGCAAAAGCCTCGCCTGTGCCGCGCACCAGCAGATCATAGGCCTGCTGCACGCGTTCCCAGCGTTTGTCGCGGTCCATGGCATAGTACCGTCCAATAAGCGAAGCGATCTTGCCGGTGGTCCTGGCCAGGTGCGCTTCGAGTTCTTTGATATAGCCGGCGCCACCGTGTGGGTCAGTATCCCTTCCATCCATAAAGGCATGGATATACAGGTTGTCTACATGGTTTTCGGCAGCTATGGTGCAGAGGCCTTTTAGGTGTTCCAGGCTGGCATGTACGCAGCCGTCAGACACGAGGCCCAGCAGGTGTATCTTTTTGTTGTTTTGCTTTGCATAGGCAAAGGCATCCAGCAATACGGGGTTATGATCGATCTGTTTGCTTTCAAAGGCTTTGTTGATGGCTACCAGCATCTGGTACACCACCCTTCCGGCACCGAGGTTCATGTGGCCAACCTCAGAGTTGCCCATTTGCCCATCGGGCAGGCCCACGTTTTCACCCGATGTAAGGAGGTAGCTGTTTGGATATTGCTGAAACAACCCTTTGATAAAGGGCATATTGGCCGCTTCCACAGCGTTTATTTTGGGGTCTTTTTCACCAATTCCCCATCCATCGATGATCAGGAGCGCAACTTTTTGACTATTATTCATAAAGCAAAGTTAACGGAATGTGTGCAAATGCTTCCACATCAAAATAATATTAAATAGATTTGTTTGCTCAATTTCGGTCATATGGCATAGTTTTGGCTGTTATTGCTGCAATGAAAACGAGGAATGAAGCGCATCAGTAGAAGTTTGACAATTATAGCAGTATTGGTACTGATGGGCGTGGTTACAGTTCTTGCAGACGAATTTGACACGATTGCAGCATCTATAAGGGTGGGTGATGCGCATGGTATTGCTGTGCATTTTGATAAAAATGTGGATATAAAAACCGAAGATAAGTCCATAACATACAGCAAAAACCAGGCTGAGCTTGTGCTCCGGGAGTTCTTCAGGCGTAATGTGCCGAGAGCATTTACCATAATTCACAGAGGCTCATCAGCCAAGGGAGCGAAATATATCATTGGCAACCTGGAAACCAGCCAGGGCAATTTCAGGTCTTTTGTGTATGTGAAAGAATGCAATCAGAAGGAATTGATTGAAGAAATGAGCTTCGAAAAACAATAGAATCAAAAACATTATTTTGGATAGTATTTCATTAACAGCCATTCAACCGGAACTGGATCGTTTTATAGACAATGCCCTGATAGAAGATGTGGGGGATGGAGACCATTCTTCGCTGGCCAGTATTCCTTATGAGGCCATAGGCAAGGCCAATCTCTATGTGAAAGAAAACGGCGTTATAGCAGGGATAAATATTGCGCAATATATTTTTAATAAAATCGATCCTGATATTAAATTTAAAGCATTTATCAGTGACGGTTCTGATGTTAAAATTGGCGATATTGCCTTCACGATTGAGGGAAGAATACAATCGATACTAATGCTTGAGCGGCTTGTGCTCAATATCATGCAGCGGATGAGTGGGATTGCCACCCGTACGCACACGATGGTAGGCATCATAAAAGACCTGCCGGTAAAGCTTATCGATACCCGTAAAACTACACCCGGAATGCGTTTTCTTGAGAAAATGGCGGTCAGGATGGGTGGCGGGTATAACCACCGTGCCGGACTGTATGATATGATCATGCTAAAGGATAACCATGTGGATGGTGCCGGAGGCATTGAAAAAGCAATTGAAGCCACACATCAATATTTAAAAGAAAAAAAACGGGACCTGAAGGTCGAAATTGAAACCCGTAACCTGGAAGAAGTGAAAAAGGTGATGGCCATAGGCGGCGTAGACCGAATAATGCTCGATAATTTTGATATTGATAATTTAAAAAAGGCCGTGGAAATTATCGATCACAAATACCAAACCGAAGCTTCGGGTGGGATAACTGAAGATAACCTGAGGGATTATGCTTTAACAGGGGTCGATTTTATATCCTCAAGCGCAATGGCACATTCTGTAAAGAGCCTTGACCTGAGTTTGAAACTGGTAAAATAATCAGCTGTATTTCTGGCTTAATCATGCTCATGATCGCGTGCATCTCTCTCGTGCAGCATCATTGTTTTTTTGTCCCTGAACTCCCGCGTCATTGTAATATTTTTAACGGGGGCTATCACCAGCGGAACCTTTTCAATGAGCGTATCGCTTGAGTCAAGCCCGAATGCCCGGGTATCTGAAATACTGAGATGGTTGATAAAGAAATAGGCTGTAAGGATAAAGTTTTCTTTAAAGCTCAGTTCATTTTCGTGCGAGAGGAATTTTTCCAGGACTACATAGCGGAAGTCGCCCTGCAAATGATAATGATGCAGGGATTCATAATGACTTGTCATATCAATTTCATTATTTTTTGCCATTTCTTCCAGCACTTTCCGTAAAAGAATATTTACACGTGGCTGTACCCGGAACCCTATCTTAAATTCTACTTTAAATACTTTATCTTTAACCAGTTCGTCTACCACGTATTTCATGGTATATGGCGTATCCTGAAAATCAATATGAACAAACCAGTAAACGTCGGCTTTTTTAGGACGTTTTTTAAATATAGAATAAATTATCTTGGTTTCAATATCATAAATATAATTTGCCTTGGTAAGGTATACCAGATTAGAGGCATATTTCGGAACAGTAGGGTCGTCGCTCAGGTCTCTTAGCATGGGCAGGAACTGGTCGAAATTGATAAAATCTGTATACCTGTTTTTGATCTTGCGGCCTTTGTACCATAGCCACATCATAAAGATAAGCGCCCATTCAAAGAACAGGATAAACCACCGTTTAAGCAGTTTAGATACGTTTGCAATCATAAACGAAGACTCCACAACTGCAAAAATGGAAACGATGAACAATACCAGGTACCATGGGTATTTTTTAATATACAACATGTAGTATGTGAGCAGGGTGGTTGTCATCATCATGGCGATGGTGATGGAAAAACCATAGGCAGCCACCATGTTGGATGAGTTCTGGAAATAAAGCATGATGGCAACACAACCTACATAGAGCATCCAGTTGATACTGGGAACATATATCTGTCCACGCTCTTCGGTAGGGCGGCGGATTTTTATTCTGGGCCAGAAATTAAGGTTCACAGCTTCACTCACCAGCGTAAACGACCCGCTGATCAAAGCCTGGCTTGCAATAATAGTAGCAGCTGTGGCAATGATGATTCCGGGTTTTATAAACCATACGGGCATCATTTCGTAGAAAGGCTGATGATCACCAATGCTTATGCCGTTAAAATTATGCAGCAGGTATGCGCCCTGTCCCATATAGTTGAGAACGAGAGCAGTTTTTACAAATATCCAGGCTGCCCTTATATTTTTCTTGCCACAATGTCCAAGATCGGAATACAATGCTTCTGCGCCTGTAGTGGCCAGAAAGACTGCACCAAGCAGCCAGAATCCCTGCGGATAGTAGACCAGGAAATGTATGGCATAGTAAGGGCTGAGTGCCTTTAAGATGAATGGGTCCTGGATAATATAAAGAAGTCCAAAAAAACCGATCATGGTGAACCAAACGAGCATGATAGGGCCAAAGGAACCACCAACCACTTTGGTGCCAAATCTCTGGAATGCGAAAAGCAGGGTGAGAATGGCTATAACAATAGGAATAATATGGAGTTTGGGATAAAAGATGAGCAGGCCTTCTACGGCTGACGACACTGAAATAGGGGGCGTAATGATACCATCTGCCAGCAGGGTTCCTGCCCCAATGATGGCAGGAAGCATGAGCCATTTGGCCCGCTTGCGAACGAGCGCATATAATGAAAATATACCGCCTTCCCCCTTATTGTCGGCCTGAAGGGTGAGGAAAATGTATTTGAATGTGGTTTGCAGGGTTAATGTCCAGAAAATACAAGAAAGTCCTCCGTATACAAGGATTTCAGAGACTTTATTCTGGCCCATGACGGCGCTGAGTACGTAAAGTGGCGAGGTTCCTATGTCGCCGAAAATGATGCCCAGTGTAACCAAGACACCGGCCCCTGATAGAACTTTAAGATTTTGCTTTGACAATTATTTATTCCCCGGTTTTAAGGATATGCCCCTACGATAGATTACCATTTGTCTGATACAGACTTTCATTACCCTTTTAATAAAAACGCTGCAAAATTATGATTAAAACTTAGATTAACATAATGACATATATCAATTCTTTTTCTGGAAAAATATTTTATATCAGACCGGATAAAATCTGCAACAAATGATATCCTCACAAGATTAATTCAATGTCTGTCAACTATTGATCTGCATTTGCCATATTATGAAACACTGCCTGTACATCGTCATCCTCTTCCAGTTTGTCGATCAGGTTCAGGATGTCTTCTTCCTGGGCTTCTGTAAGCGCAGGGGCAAAGCTGGTAGGTATGCGCTGCAGTTCTGAACTCGTTACGGGAAGTTTTCTTTCTTCAAGGGCCTTTACCATGCCGGCAAATTCTGTAAAGCCGGTATAGATGGTTATTTCTCCGTCTTCCACAAAAATATCCTCTGCACCGTAGTCGATAAGGTCCAGTTCCAGGTCTTCCAGGTTGATGCCTTCAGCAGGCATTTTGATGACGCCTTTGCGCTCGAACATGAAGTTTACAGAGCCGGAAGTACCCAGTGAACCACCGTTTTTGTTGAAATGCATCCGTACATTGGCTACCGTTCTGGTTGGATTATCGGTCGCGGTTTCTACCACCATGGCCACCCCATGCGGGCCATAGCCTTCATATACTACTTCTTCAAAATCTTTTTCTTCTTTACTGGATGCTCTCTTGATGGCCGCCTCTACTTTGTCCTTGGGCATGTTCACCCCTTTGGCGTTCTGCATGGCCACCCTAAGCCGTGGATTGGTATCGGGGTTGGGGCCGCCTGCTTTTACCGATATGGCGATTTCCCTACCAAGCCGGGTGAATGCTTTGGCCATTTTGTCCCATCTTTTTTCTTTGCGCGCCCGGCGGAATTCAAATGCTCTTCCCATGATGTGTAGTTAACTTAAAGATGCAAAGGTAAGAATTTGGTGAATAGGTGATTTTAGGTCCGGCACCGGATTCCGGTATGAATTGCTCATAATGCATACCCCAGGTGTCACATTTTTCTGCAGGGTTGCGCTATTGCAATTCTTGTAATACATCGATACTGAATGATGTAAAGATCCACAGGGGTGTACATTTTTGTTTTTTTTCTTCATTTTTTCATATAGAGGCATGATGGTTAGCATATTAAGTGTCACGTTTGGGTGTACATTTTTGCCGATTGGCATGTTCTTTTTGTTTTTCATTATTATATTTATTTGGTTTACAGGCTTTAAAGTGAACACATCAGGTGTAAATGGTAAGGGATAAGTGGTAAGTGGCTGACGCATGATTTTACGCTCGCGTCTGCCAATTAACACAACTTGTCCCGCCAGTCCCGACTTATTCGGGGACTTCTTCGGGATCATCATATCAACACATTATCACATTGTTTTTATTTATATATATAGTGAAGTGCCCGGGTGGGTGGATGATTCGTAAAAATAATTATTAACATGTATTTATTCAAGACGTTACAAGCCAAAATATTTTTGCAAATGTTTTATTTTTCTAGAAAATGTTATCAGTTGCCGTCATCATATGTTTGCAAAGTCCTTTGCAAACCAGAAATTAACCGAAATTGCGAAACCCGTTAAGCAGGCAATCGCATATAAAATTACCTGTTCAAGATGACCATATCGGATATAATGATTTCAAATACCAGATAAGAAATGCTCAAAAAAAGCAATGAGGCAGGGTTAAGATTTTTTCTGAGTAAGTTTTATTCTGATAGAGTGAGGATCAACCTGCTGCAAGCCTTTCCATACTGGTTATCAGCCCTGTTGGCAGGTCTTGTTGCCGTTTTATATACAAAGCTGTTTATGGTTGGCGAATCTTTGTCAAGAACGATCATAAACGGACATCCCTGGATCATATTTATTTTAACGCCTGTTTGTTTTTTAATCGCATGGTGGATCGTGCGGAAATTTGAGCCGCAGGCAGGCGGCAGCGGTATTCCGCAGGTAATGGCAGCCATAGAACTTGCCAACCCCAAACACAACCAGCTGGTGGACAAATTTCTGAGTTTAAAAGTTATTCTCGTAAAGATATTGTCAACCCTGCTGATGATCATAGGAGGGGGTGCTATCGGGCGTGAAGGGCCAACCGTACAAATAGCAGCGAGCATTTTTAGAAAAGTAAATAATTTGCTGCCCCAATCCTGGCCTAAAATTTCCAAAAAGAATATGATCATGACCGGGGCGGCAGCAGGTTTGGCAGCCGCTTTTAATACACCGCTGGGCGGGATTGTTTTTGCCGTAGAAGAACTTGCCAAAACCCATATCAAAAATTTTAAAACGGCCCTTTTTACAGGGGTCATCATTGCCGGTATTACCGCCCAGGGTATTTTAGGGCCTTACCTTTACCTGGGTTATCCTGATGTGGGTAATTTATCTCATAACACAATTTTCTTTGTATTGCTTGTGGCTTCTATTGCGGGTATTGCGGGCAGTACAATGAGTGTGATCATTTTACAGCTCATGCGCTGGAAACGGACGCTGAAGCATAAAGGTTTTCAATGGCTCTATGTCATTTGCGGCGGCCTTTTGATCGCCACTATTGCCTATTTTTTGAATGATGGCATTTTAGGTTCCGGTAAAGGACTCATGGACCGGGTCCTTTTTACCCCGGATAAACATGCCGGTTTTGCATTGCCGTTTTACAGAATTATTGGTTCTATTGTTTCTTTTACCGTGGGCGCTGCAGGCGGAATATTTGCCCCTTCATTGGCGGCCGGGGCTACCATTGGTGCCCTTGTGGCCGAAGTGTTTAATTTTACAGCTTCCAATGCCAATATACTGATCCTGGCCGGCATGGTCGCCTTTCTTACAGGGGTTACAAGGTCTCCGTTTACATCGGCAATATTGGTTCTTGAAATGACAGACCGGCACAGTGTTGTTTTTTATTTGATGTTTGCCGGGATGGCGGCAAGTCTGTTCTCAAACTTAATTGACAAATATTCTTTGTACGACCACTTAAAAGACTGGTATTTAAGGGAAGCTTATGAAAATAATGAGGTTAAAAATGTGACCCCGGAAGATGAATAACCAGCATATTAACCGTTGAACCTGTTATAATCATTTACCGGATTTTTTTTGGCTTCCCATCAGGGTCTCCTCATTGCAAAATGATCCCGAAACATAAATTGGCGAGGAGGGACTCTGATGAATACGCGTATGCAAACACTTTTCGCGTGGGTGTTTTATTCCGGGTATACATCAGAGTTGGCTTCCCATCAGGGTCTCCTCACTGCAAAATGATCCCGAAACATAACCGGCCAGGAGGGACTCTGATGAATACGCGTACGCAAACAGATTTCTCGTGGGTGTTTTATTCCGGGTATACATCATAGTTCACATTGATCTGTGGTTCAGGAAGATCGTTTCATGTGAGGCTCTGATGGGAAGTGATAATAATCCTTAACGAACAGCTTATCTATGCAGGCAAAGATGAACGGATAGCTAATCCATAATCAGGCATATTTTTTTCTTTCGGCCTGATATTTGTTTCAAAGGGAGAGAATAAATTGCATTTTTGCAGTTCTTTTCAAGGTATTAAACCCCTGATATTATGATGTGGATTGTGCGGCTGGCCATACGGCGGCCCTATACAATAGGCGTTATTTCATTTTTTATATTGCTGATGGGTACCCTGTCCATTTTCAATATGAATGTGGATATATTTCCGTCTATCGACATTCCTGTTGTGGGCGTTGTATGGAATTATCCGGGTCTTTCTGCCAGCGAAATGGAGAAAAAAGTCACATTCCTGAGCGAAAGAGGTATTTCTTCATCGGTAAATGGAGTAGAAAGAATAGAATCACAAACCCAGCCCGGCTTATCTATTTTGCGCATTTATTTTCAAAAGGGTACTGATATCGGTGCGGCCATTGCACAGATGACAGCGGTTTCTTCTGCTTCGCTGCGAAGTATGCCGCCAGGGATGACCCCGCCGATTGTTATTCAATATAACGCTTCAAATGTTCCTGTTGCCCAGATTACCATGAGCAGCAAAACACTTTCTGAGGATAAGATATTTGACTACGGGCTTAATTTTATCCGGTTAAAACTTTTCACCATTCCCGGTCTCTCTACACCGGCGCCATTTGGAGGGAAGAACAGGGAAATTGTGGTAGACGTGGATCCTGAAGTTACCCAGGCCAAAGGGCTTTCACCCATAGATGTTGTAAACGCACTTCAAATATCTGATATTATTATTCCGGCCGGTACGGCAAGGATCGGAAGCAAAGAATACAACATTGCCCTCAATGCCAGCCCTGATGTTGTCAAACAATTTAATGACATTCCGATAAAGGTAGTCAATGGTCAGATCGTCCGTCTGGGTGATGTGGCAAAAGTTTCAGATTCTTATGCAGATCAGCTGAATATAGTTCGTATTGACCGGCACCGTGCCACCTATCTTTCCATCCTGAAAAAATCCACGGCAAGTACCCTGATGGTAGTAGATGCTGCCAAAGCGATGATACCTGTTATCAAAGAAACGGCACCAAACGGGCTCGACCTCAGTGTGGATTTTGATCAATCGGTTTTCGTGCGAAATTCTATTGATAATGTGCTGCACGAAGGGATCACGGCTGCCATCCTGGTTTCGCTTATGATCCTGTTTTTCCTGGGCAGCTGGCGCAGTATGGTCATTGTATGTACCAGTATTCCGCTGTCTATCATGGTTTCGATTATTGGTCTCAATCTTACCGGCAATACCTTGAATATCATGACCCTTGGCGGATTGTCTCTGGCCATTGGCATGCTGGTGGATGATGCAACCGTTGAAATTGAAAATATCCATCGGAACCAGGGGCTGGGCAGGCCACTTACCATAGCGATCCTCGTGGGCGCACAGGAAATTGCAACCCCTGCCCTCATGGCCACACTTGCCATTTGTATAGTTTTCTTTCCGGTGGTACTACTTACAGGGCCATCACGGTTCCTCTTTACACCCATGGCATTATCAGTGGTTATTGCCATGCTCGCTTCCTATTTTCTTTCCAGGACCCTTGTACCTACGCTGGCAAGAATGCTGATGGAAAACGAACCGCATTATGATTTTGAAAATGAAACCGAGGCTGATATCCCCAAAGGATGGTTTAAGCGCATTTCTTATAAATTTAACAGAGGAAGGGACTATTATTTTGAAATATTCAGGAATGCTTACGGCAGGCTGCTGAAGGGCTTTTTAATGCATCGCAAGACCGTGCTTGCCGTTGCCCTGGGCATCATGATCATTTCCGGTTTCCTGGTAAAGGTAGTGGGTCTTGATTTTTTCCCCGCAACTGATTCCGGAATGATGAAAATACATTTCAGGTCACCAACCGGAAGCCGCATTGAAGAAACGGAGCGCCTTGTGGATCAGGCGGAAGCCGATATTCAAAAAATAATCCCTGCGTATGATCTGGATAAAGTAAATGATATGATCGGGGTTCCTGTTTCATACAACCTCGCATTTGTGCCTACTGATAATGCAGGCAGTATGGATGCAGAAATCCTTATATCGCTGAAGCCCGACCATAAACCTACGGATATGTATGCCGATAAAATAAGGCAGGATTTTAAAAACAATTTCCCGGGATGCCATTTTTATTTTCAACCGGCGGATATTGTGAACCAGGTTTTGAATTTCGGGCTATCTGCGCCTATTGATGTGCAGATTGCCTTTGCCAATTATGATTCATCTTATGTATATGCCAAAAAGCTGAAGGCAGAAATGGAAGCCATACCGGGTGCCAGGGATGTCAATATCAAGCAGGTGCTGGATTATCCCACATTTCGCTTTGATGTAGACCGCCAGCGCGCCAGCCAGCTCGGTATTTCAGAAAGGGATGTGTCTAACAACATGTTGATTGCATTATCATCAAGTACCATGGTGGCGCCGGCTTTTTTTATCAACCCTCAGAATAATGTGAACTATTTTGTGGCTGTGAAAGTGCCTTATGCAAAACTGAATTCCATTTCCGCACTCACCAATATGCCTATTACCAGCAGCAACCTGGTTTCAAACCAGACAATAGCCGTATCGCCTGCTGACCTGCCGTCTGCCCGAACACAAACCTTAGGCAACCTGACCACAATGACCTATGAAAATCAGTACAACCTCATCAATCATTATACCGTAGCAAGAGTAATAGATATCACCGCAAACGTGCAGGGGCATGATCTTGGGTCTGTCTCATCAGCTATAGAGCAAAAGATTCAAAACATTGGTAAATTACCACAAGGAATGCACATCGTGATGCGCGGACAACCCGAAGTAATGAATACCTCCTTTAAAACCCTTGGGCTTGGACTCATCCTTGCCATTGCTTTGGTGTACCTGCTTATGGTGGTATTGTTCCAGTCCTGGCTCGACCCGTTTATCATTTTGTTTGCCGTTCCCGGTGCCTTTATCGGGATTTTGTGGATGCTGGTTATTACAGGCACAACAATCAATACGGTATCTCTTATGGGTTCTATTGTGGCTGTGGGTATTGCTGTTTCCAATTCTATATTGCTGGTAAGTTTTGCCAATGAAATCAGGATAAGACATCCGGAAATGAGTGCCATGGATGCAGCACTGGAGGCAGGCAAAACGCGGCTTCGTCCGGTACTGATGACAGCCCTGGCCATGATCCTGGGCATGATCCCCATGGCCATTGGTTCAGGGGCCGGCGGCGAGCAGAATGCACCTTTGGGGCGTGCCGTAATGGGTGGGCTCATGATGGCTACCATTGTTACCCTGCTGATAGTACCTTTGATCTATTCAATCTTCAGGGAAGCAGAACCAACCATGCATATGCTGGATGTAAAATTTGCGAAAGAAACAGAAGGTTTGCATAATGCTTTGCACGAACTGGAATCGCCTGAGGCTGAGAAATAAATAAGTAGTGAATACAATAATTTCAATTCATTTTTCACTATTGATGTTTAGATAACAGATAAAATTATGACCGGATATAATACCACAAGAAGCGGAACACTAAGAATATGGATCGGGGGATTGGTTATCATGCTGGGGGCAGGGCTCACCGTATTCCTTATTTCCAGTAAAAACAAAAATGATATTAAAAAGGAAACCGCTGACCTGCTAAAATCAGAACAGGCAGGCCCTGTAGTTCGTATCGTAAGAGCCGATAATGGTTCATCAGGAGATGATATCATCCTTATCGGGGAAGCAGATCCCTATTCGAGTGTTACCCTGTATGCCAAGGCAAGCGGATATCTTGATAAAATTTTTGTTGATAAGGGCGAAAAAGTTCATAAAGGACAATTGATGGCAACACTTATTACGCCTGAAATAGACCAGCAATACAAAGCTTCGCTTGCAGATCTTGAAAACAAAAAGAAGATACTGGAACGCGATAAAGTACTTCTCCCAAAGCAATATATTTCAGCACAGGACGAAGAGCAGGCTGCAACCGATGTGGCTACGGCGGCCGCAAATGTTCAGTCGCTTCAGGAACAGATGCAATACAAAAAGATTGTAGCACCTTTTGACGGAACCGTTACTGCAAGGTTTATTGATCCGGGGGCATTGGTTCAGAATGCAACCAATTCTCAAACAAGTGCCCAGCCGGTTGTTACAATTGCCGACCTTGATAAGATAAGGATTTATGTATATGCCGAACAAAAAGATGCCTCATTTATGAAAACCGGATATCCTGTTTCCATCAGCATGGCGGAGAAACCAGGTTTTAAAATTGATGCAGCCATCAGCCGTGTGGCGGGAGAACTGGATCCCAAAACAAGAATGGAACTGGTAGAAATTGATATTCCCAACAAAAACAATGAAATAATCCCCGGCAGTTATGTAAATGTGCGCATCAAACACCCGGCAAAAACCCAGATACAGATTCCTTCTGATGCCATAGTAATGAAAGGTAACCAATATCTGGCACCGGTATTAAAACAGGATAGCACCATTCATTATCAGCCGGTGGTTCTGGGTAAAAATGACGGTATAAATGTGGCAATACTAAATGGACTTCAATTGGGCGATTGGATTGTATTGAATATTGGTCAAAGCCTGAATGAGGGGCAGAAAGTTCGCGTGCGTAAATAAGCATCCGTTCTCCGGGTTGGTTTTACCTGTTGATAATTACCATTTCAGTACCCATCGTCTTTTAATTTCCGGTATATTTGATGACATAAAAAATGAGATTCAGATATTACCTTATCTCCCTTTCTGTTTTGTTTTTTTATTCTTTTCAAATGCAAGGGCAGGGAATAAACGATTACAGGGTAACATATGGCCTGTCATACGGATACCGAAGTTTTAACCTGGATGAAACCAACGCACGGGTTAACTTCCTCAACGATGGCAATTTAAAGCCTGATCATGGGTCTTCGGTATTGTCAGCTAATATCAAAAGCAGGCCATTCAATAACAATAATTTCTTTGTCAGTTTCCGCTTTGATTTTGTACCCAATGACACCCGAAAATATTTTGCACATGTCAATAGTTCGCCTGAATGGCTTGTAAATTCTAAATCAGGGACATCAGATACGCTCTATAGTTATGACATATTCAATACTTCAACGGTTACTAAAATGTATTTTGCTTCTTTGCAGATAGGGTATGATATCCCTGTTAAAAAATTCAGGTTAAGCCTTGCGTGTGGTGCTGTTTATGGCTCATTTAATATGTATCAATTTCAAAACGATCAGAATTTTGAAAAATTTGATCAGGGCTTATATTATCCCGGTCAAAACAATACCAACATATATACCTATCAGACAAAAAATAATTTTGGGGTGCTGAGTTCTGCTGTTTTATCTTATCCACTTTATCCACGATTAAATGCCGATTTTTCATTTTCACTGGAAATTGTCAATCCGGAAATAACGTTTGAAAATGGGTCCATTTGGGTGCCTGACGGATATTTTGGGGTAAAGGATTTCGGTTTTTATTATCAGCGGGTATTATCAGCACAATTATCAGGAATACAGGTTTCGCTGGGGCTTTCCTATATATTATTTTAAGCCAAAATATCCCCGATATCTTTTCATCCGTTTAATTCGATTATTTTTGATGCTTTATGTTGCATATAGGGGATTTATCAATCGACAAGCGTCTTAAAAAACTTGCCAGGAACTGTTTGATTTTCAGCCTGCTCATGCATTTGTTATGTGCCTGGTTTGTGAACTGGATCTATCATCCGGATCAGCTGTTCCAGATCCTTGAATTCGGCGGGTACAAATTGGGTGTTATCCATGCCGGAGACCTTGCCTGGGAATATGGCGCCCAACTCAGGTCAGCAGCACAGCCGGCCATGGTTTTTTTTAGTATCAAAAATATCAGGATCCACATTCAATCCGGTACGCACCGCATTGCTGCTGAGGCTTTTTTCAGCGCTTTTGGGTTGGGCATGCCTTAGTTTTTTTACCCTGGTAAGTCTTCAATGGGTCAAGTCATTCCATGCCAGAAAGCTCATTTTGTATGGCTATGCCTGCATATGGTTTTTGCCATATCTCCATGCCAATTTTTCTTCTGAAAGCATATCGGGTTCTTTGTTTTTTGCAGGCCTTGGATGCGCATGGATGGCCCATTCCAGAAAAAACAATTATTATCTTCTGGCTTGCGGATTAATAATAGGGTTTGCATTTGTGGTCAGATATCAGACAGGTTTTATGATTGCAGGACTGTTATTCTGGTGCATATTTATCCAAAAATTCAGGTTTGAAAAGATTATTTATATTTTTATTCCAGCTGCTTTTGCGGTCGCTTTTGGTGTTATGACAGATCACTGGTTTTATGACGCCTGGGTAAACACCGCATGGAATTACTTCAAAGTCAACCTAATGGAAGGGAAAGCCAATAGTTTCGGGGTATTTCCCTGGTGGCAGTATTTTGTATGGTCTTTCTATAATATCATTCCTCCTTTCAGCATCATTGTTATCATCGGATTATTATTTCCCATGATTAAATCGCCTAAAAACATTCTGGTTATTTCTTTAATACCTTATCTTGTCATTCATCTCATTATCAGCCATAAGGAACCAAGGTTTTTGTTTCCTATTGCCAATGCTGTACCGGTCATGCTGGCTTTAACCTATGATCATTGGCATTCGGTTTTTGAAAAAAAACCAAAATGGCGTTTATTTTTGTTCAGGTTTTTCCTGGCGATGAATATTGCAATTATTGCCGTATTGCTGCTCAAACCAAAAACAGATCCATATAGCTTATATGAAATAATACATAATAAATACTGGAACAGCCATGCAACCATGTTCTGCAGCGACGACCAGCCCTATAGTTTTAACGGCATGCAGAGTTATTTTTACAAACCAGCTAATTTTCAGTATTTTGTAAGTCTTCACCAAAAAAACCTGGATAGTGCTATCATTCATACCAATACCGGGAATCGGCCTGTTCTGGTTTATTTTGATCGTGAAAAAGACGAAATGGCTTTTACCAGAAATCACCCTGAAGCAAAACAGGTGTACTCGGGAATTCCAAAATGGATGTATGCTTTCAATTTTAATAACTGGATATCCAGGACGATCAAATTATCATTATACGAATTGCCGAAGCGCAACAGTTGCGGCATGCCTTAAATATGCCGGGTCAGTTCATTTTCGGCCTCAGGAACTTATTGCCTATTTTTGCAATAGCATATGAACGCATTTAAAAACAACAGGTTCAGGTTTTCTATTTTTGCTATTCTTATTGTGATGGGGTTCCAGATAGATGCGCTTAAAAATCAGGATAAGAATTATGGAAAAAGCAGATGGGAAACTCATGGTGTAATCACCTGGGATGTAAGGGAATATTATGTGTACCTGCCGGCAGTGCTTCATTACCACAATCCGGCATTCACATTTTTAGACAGTCTGAAAGGATATGAACGGGCTAATATGGACCTGGGTAAGTCGTCGGTGGGCAAATATGTCGGCCGTTTTTCAATAGGCATGGCTGTAGCCTATGCTCCTTTTTACATTCTTGCAGATATTATTGCGGACATCAAAGGCATTTCCAGGGATGGGTTTTCATGGCCATACCAGCTAGGATTGTATATTTCAGGATTTGTCTATTCTATCATAGGTTTTATTTTTCTGGTGATGGTTCTAAGACGTTTTTTTACGGATGGGATCACGGCTATAACATTGTTGTGCATAGGGTTGGGCACCAACCTGTTTTACTATACCACATCAGAAGGTGCCATGACCCATGCAACCTTATTTTGTTTTTGTGCCATCATGCTGTATTTTGATATTTTATGGCATGATAATCCAAAACTGAAATATCTGATCGGTTTGGCACTTTTTTTTGGTTTGGCAGTACTTATAAGGCCAACTGAAATACTTGCAGGCCTCATATTTATATTATACGGCGTTTCAGGTGGCAAAGCGCTGATGCAAAAAATAAATTTGATGCATAGGCACTGGAAGCAATTATTGGCAGCTTTGTGTATTCTTTTTCTCATTGCCTTACCTCAGCTGCTGTACTGGAAACAGCAGACGGGCAGTTATATCTATTATTCATATCATGGTGAAAATTTCTTTTTTCAGCATCCCCATATTTTTAAAGGATTGTTCAGCTACCGCAAGGGATGGTTTGTTTATACGCCTGTGATGCTGATGGGGATGGCTGGTTTTATTTTTATTAAGAAATATGCCTCAGATCTATTTGTTCCGGTCCTGGTTTTTTTGATCTTGAACATTTATGTGGTGTTATCCTGGTGGTGCTGGTGGTATGGCGGCAGCTTTGGCCTCAGAGCATTTATAGATTCATATGCCTTTCTTTCGGTGCCAATGGCAGCTTTTTGGGCAGCTGTTTTCAAAGAGGGCTGGGTGGCAAGGATTTCAGCATTGCTTATTGCTGCATTTTTATGCTTTTTAAACCTGTTTCAGAGCAGGCAGTATCGCGAAGGCATGCTGCATTATGATAGTATGAGCAAACAATTATACTGGGCTACATTTTTGAAATACGGGTATGTGAAGGATAAAGACAATTTTAATGATGTGCCAAATTACAAGGCTGCCATGAAAGGATTATCAGAAACCACCCCGCCTGATACAATTAAAGCCCATTAATTTGAAACTTAACAATTCCCTAATATATATATGGCTTTTTGTCCTGAGTTTTGCATAACAATTAGTTATCTATTCATTAACAGAAAGATAAAGATTTATTCATGAATACCCAGACAAAAATACTCGTAGTTGATGATGATCCGGATATCCTGGAATTTCTCACATACAACCTGAAGAAAGAAGGATATGATGTGGCAGAAGCACTGAATGGCAAAATAGCTTTGCAGGTGGCCGAAAAATTCAAGCCGGAGCTGATTTTGCTGGATGTAATGATGCCGGAAATGGACGGGATACAGACCTGTCAGGAACTGCGAAAAAACAATATGTTCAAGGATGTCTTTATTGTTTTTCTTACAGCCAGGATTGAGGAATATTCAGAAATCGCCGGTTTTACCGCCGGAGCCGACGATTATATTACCAAACCGATAAAACCAGGTGCATTATTGAGCAGGATAAAAGCCATCCTGAAAAGAAAACATACACCTGCAGGTCAGGATTTAATAACTATTGGCGACCTTGCGATTGATAAAACATCATATGAGGTGACATACAAAGGACAAAAGACCCATTTTGCAAGAAAAGAATTTGAGTTGCTCTACATGCTTGCCTCCCAACCCGGCAAAGTTTTTAGTCGTGATAAAATACTGGAACAGATTTGGGGAAATGATGTTTATGTGGGAGACAGAACTGTAGATGTACACATCCGAAAAATAAGGGAAAAAATAGATCCTGATTTTATTAAAACCATAAAAGGCATCGGATACAAATACGATCTGGGATGAGGAAAATACCTCCTCTCAGCCTTCCGGGTTATCTGGCTCTGGCTACAGGGTTGATATTTGGGATCATTTCTGTTTTTTTTCATTTTCAACTGATATATTGGCTTTTATCTATAGGGCTTGTGAGCCTTATTACTTTTGTTGTTTCTTATTTTGGTATCAGGAAAGTAATCTATGCACAGATTGAGAATATCAATGAAGAAATAATCGGTTCTATCCAGAATACAGTTTTTAAAAACAAAATGCAGAGCCGCAGCGCTGAAGCGCTTGAAAAGCTGAGCACCTATGTAAAAAGGCTTATCCAGGAAAAAACCATTGAAATTGATAACCTTAAAGAACTGGAGCGCATGCGTAAGGAGTTCCTGGGGGATGTGGCGCATGAACTGCGATCCCCTATTTTTAATGTTCAGGGATACATACATACGCTGATGGAGGGAGCTATGGAAGATGAAGAAGTTCGAACAAGATTCCTGAGCAAAGCTGCCAAGCATGTGGACCATCTGGGTATTCTTGTGGAAGATCTTGTTACCATTTCACGCATTGAAGCCGGAGAAATAAAACTGGAACTGGAAGATTTTGACATCAAGGAACTGATCCATGAAGTTATTGACCTTCTGGATCATTCGGCAAAACAAAAATCAATTGAAATTATTACAAGATATCCTGATGTGCCTGAACTTCTGGTAAATGCCGACCTTCAGAAAATAAGACAGGTTTTGATAAACCTGATCAATAATTCTATAAAATATGGAAAAGATAATGGAGCCACTACCATTAATCTGCTCGAAACCCAGAATCAGGTTACCATAGAGGTTGCTGACAACGGGGAAGGTATTGCTGAAAAACATCTGCCACGGATATTTGAACGTTTCTACAGAGTGGATAAAGCAAGGGTACGAAGCGAGCCCAGCACCGGCCTTGGATTGGCCATTGTAAAACATTTTGTAGAAGCCCACAAACAAAAAATATGGGTTACCAGCAGAGAGGGTATCGGGTCCATCTTCAGTTTTACCCTGGAAAAAAGTAAGGAAGAATAAGAGGAATTGGTGAGTTAGTGAATTGGTGATTTGGTGAATATCATTACTAACCCCTGACTCCTGACTCCTGTTCCCTGAGCAAAATCATTCCATCTCCATAACTCAGAAACCGGTAATCTGTTTCCAAAGCCGTTTTATAAATTTTCTTCCAGTCATCGCCAATAAAGGACGCAATTAACATAAGCAATGTGCTCTTCGGCAGATGGAAATTGGTGATCAGCCCCTTACATACCATGAATGTATAAGAAGGGAAAACAAATATTTCGGTTTCGCCATTTAATGTATTAATTCCTCTTATCTGCATCCAGTCTAAAATGTTTTGCAATGATTTTTCTAAAGATATATTTGATGAATGCTGGTAAGGCTGCAGTTTTTTTACGAAAAAAAATTCTGTTTCCGGCTTTGTTTCGAGTTCATTGCCAAACCAGTACAGGCTTTCCAGTGCGCGGAGCACTGTAGTGCCGGCGGCAATAATATTATAGTTTCCCGATAGTATTTTTTCAATCAGTGTTTTCGAAAAAACAATCTGCTCCCGGTGCATAGGATGTTCAAGCACATTTTCGTGTGCCACCGGCTGAAAGGTTCCGGAACTCACATGGAGGGTAAGATATTCAATTTTTACACCTTGATTTTTAAGGTTTTCCAGTAGATTATCGGTAAAATGTAAACTTGCCGTAGGTGCAGCCACAGCCCCTTCGTGTTTTGCAAATACGGTCTGATATTCCTCTTCATCTATTGTTTCAGCTTCCCGGTGAATATATGGGGGCAAAGGCATTTTTCCCGCCTGCTCCAGTATAGCCGACCAGGATAATGCGGCCGGTGTCCATGAGAATTTTACAATTACGGCACGGCCCATTTTTTCAATGAGTGTGGCTTGCAGCAGTCCATGGGTCCCAAAAGGCATTTCAAGAGTTTCGCCTTCTTTCCATTTCCGCTGGTTGCCCGCCATGCATTGCCAGGTAGATTCTCCTTTTGCCTGCATGGCAAGGTTGATATCGGAATGGGGAGAAACAGGATGGAGGCAAAATACTTCAATGCGCGATCCGGAATTTTTGCGGAACAAAAGCCGGGCATGGATTACCCTTGTATCATTTAATACCAAAAGACTGTTCTCCGGCAGAAAATCACCCAGGTTCCTGAATTGAGAATGGGTTATTGTATGAGCCGGATGGCACACAAGCATTTTTGCCAGATCTCTCTGATTCAGAGGATGAATGGCTATCCTTTCTTCGGGCAGTTCATAATCAAAATCGGATAATTGAGGGCTTTGCAAAACTTGTATCTGGCAGTTTGTTATATGAAAATATTTTCTTCGCGCTCTTTGCGTATTTTATTCTTTGCGGCCTTTGCGTGAACTATTTCCCGCAAAGAACGCAAAGTTTTCCGCAAAGAGCGCAAATCCCGGGATGACAATCTGGATTATAATGAGTGTATTTCTAACGATTATTTAATCTTGAATAGAACGTTATTATCTGTAATTTGTCTATTATTGCTATCACTAAAGATTAAAATCATGTCAGCATCTCACGATAAAGAAGTAATCAAACAACTCGTTAAATCTCTTCAAGGCGGACAGGCTTTTGCGCCGCTAAAAGTGGTACTGGAGGGAATTCCTTCTGAAGCCAGGGGTATCGTTCCTGAAGGTCTTCCCTATAGTTTATGGAAACTGGTGGAACATATTCGCATATGTCAATGGGATATACTTGATTTTTCAAGAAACCCTGACTATAAGGAAATGAAATGGCCGGAGGATTACTGGCCGAAAGAAAATGCGCCCAAAAATGAAAAAGCATGGGATGATTCTATCAGGCAAATATTTTCAGACATGGATGCATTTATCGCTTTGCTCCAGGCCCCTGATTGCGATCTTTATACGCCGTTCCCGTGGGGAGACGGACAAAATCTTTTGCGTGAAGCCATGCTGATAGCCAACCATAATGCCCACCATGCAGGGGAGATCATCGCAGTAAGACGGTTGCTTGCTGTGTGGAAAAAATAGGAAAAAAGGATAAGGGATTATTCGTTAGGAGTTAGTAGCTGGTGTATAATTTCTCGCGACAGATGAGTTCCATCCCGAACGGTGAAGCCGGGCGGACCTAACCCTTGATTCTCATTTTAATCCCTGCTCGCAACAGTTTGTAACCAGCGCGAAAAAATAACCCCGGTTTGTAACTGGTCTATTTTGCTTTCATTTTATTTCCCTTTGCTTCGTGGGTAATTTCTGCCAGGCCCAGCTCTTCCATAAGCGGCGAAATATACATACCAAACCTGCCGCGAAGTCCTTTTTTGAGACCATACCAGCCTCCTAAGGGGTTGCTTTCTGAGCGGCCCCAGGCTTCAACCGTACCATCTTTGGCCGGTTTTTGTTCATCGGCAGATCCCAGTTCCATCCAGTCGCCATGTTTTTTGAGCATTTGCTGCAAATCATTCAGGCACCGGGCATCATAAAGCAATGTCGTTTTCCCTACGACACAAACAATCACATCTTTCCCATCTTTGTTATCCCTATACATCTCATAATCAGAAGTTCCGGATGGGGTTTTCAGTTTCCATGGTTTTTCTTTGGTGCCTTTTTCCATTTATAATTTATTTATTAAAATATCATTACCGGTTTGATGCTGATAATTTCAAAGATAGAACAGAAACTGATATGCTGATTTAAATACTGCAACATTAATGGTTCACAAAATCGCAGAATGGTATAAAAGGAAAAACAGATAAGTAAACATGTTTATAATCAATAACATATAACTTATTTATGGATTTGGCAAGCGCTTTGCAGTATCCATGTTAAAAATATGAAAACGATGAAAAAGCTGATTGTATTTCTGTTTTGTTTGATAACCACCGCCGCCATGGCGGACGCCGGTACCAAAGCAAAAGTTGTAACTACTTTCGAAGATAATGGACCCAAAAAAGTGGCGCTTACTTTTGATGCATGTCAAAGCAAAACACCGGCTTATTTTGATACCACGATTCTGAACTATATCATTGAAAATAAATTGCCGGTTTCGATATTTTTATCTGGCCGCTTTGCCCGTCAGAATGAAGCGGAAGTGAAGTACCTGGCAAAGCATTATCCTTTTATCGAATTTGAAAACCATAGCCTGAACCATAATAACCATATGGAACGCATGAGCGATGCCCAGGTAATCAAAGAAGTGGAAGGCAATGAAAAACTGGTAACTGCCATAACCGGTCGCGCACCGCAGTATTTCCGTTTCCCTGCAGGTAACTATAATGCGCATGACCTGACACTGGTAAATAACCTGGGATTGAAAGTTGTTCACTGGACCTATGCCAGTGGCGACCCTGATAAACATATAACTCCTTTAGCGCTGGAAAACGAAATAAATACCATGACCAAACCGGGAGATATCCTCATCTTTCACATTAATGGAAGAGGATGGAGTACAGGAAAAGCCTTACCTGAAATGGTAAAAGAGCTTCATGACAAAGGATATAGTTTTGTAAGACTCGAAGATGTGGTAAAATAAGAAAGCCGTTACGCGTTTTCAGTTTTTTCAAACTGATTCATGAATTCTATATCAGCATACGAAGCACTCAGGTCCCAAAGTTTCTGTCCCGCTTCAGGGTCATCGGCCAGTTTATTGTATTTGCGGATTTTCTTATGGCTCCAGTATTGACCTGATGTTTTTGATACATCAGGAGAACTGGCCAGGTAAACGGAGGTTTCAGCACCTTTTTTTGCTGAAATCATAAACCATCCTATAAATTTCCAGATAAGTTTATAAAACAGGTTATTGTTCGTAATTCCCAGGTTGGTAGCTACACCGCCGGGATGAAGCGCATTAACGGTGATATGGGTATATTTGAGTCTTTTAGCCAGTTCTTTCGTAAATATAATCAGCATAAGTTTGCTTTGAGAATAAGCTGTGATGATGTTATAGCTCCTGTTATTAAAATCTATATCATCCCAGTCAATTTTTCCCATTTGCTCAAGGGCAGATGAAACGATAACAATTCTGCCCTGGGGAGCTTTCGTTAAGAGATGCAGCGTAAGGATCGTAAGATAATATACAGCAAGATAGTTTACTGCAAAAGTCATCTCATGTCCCTCTTTGCTCAACTGCCTGCTCATAAATGTGGTACCCGCATTATGGATCAGAACATCAATATGGTCATATCGGGTTTTGAGTTCCTCTGCCAGTTTTCGGATAGCATCCAATGAACTCAGATCAGCCATTAGCAGGTCAATATTTTTATTGCCAGTTAGTTTTATGATCTCATCCCGGGCTGCTTCACCCTTTTGCGGGTTCCGGCAAACCATTACAATATGGGCACCCATGGCAGCAAGTGCTTTTGCGGTTTCTTTACCTATCCCACTATTTGCTCCGGTAATGACACAAATTTTATCTTTCATTTTTTTAAGATATTAATTTTTTGCCACCCGGCTTGCTTTAAAAACCCTGCTGGCATCAGCAATGGTTTTTTCAATGGGAATATATTCAAAGTTTAATAATTGCCTCAGCCGGCTGCCATCAAAATCAAAATTCCGGCTGCTGGTCAGGGCCAGATCTTTGGTTATAAATGGTTCTTTTCCTGTAAGAATTCCTTTCATTTCTGCAAGTATCCATACGAGCTTTACAAACCGGCTTTTTACTTTTATCCGTGGGGGTACCACGCCCAGTTCTTTAGCCATCAGATCAAATATTTTTTTGTAGCTGCAGACAGTACCCTCTGCTATAAATCTTTTGTTATTGGCCTCCTGATTTTTTGATAACATAACCAGCGCCCTGGCTACATCCCGCACATCAACAAAAGCATTAGAACCTGTGGGATAATATTTTAAGCCATCAAAAACTGTTTTGAACATTTCGGGCGAACTGTTTTCAAAATTGCCCCATCCCAATACGATTCCGGGATTAATGATCACTGCCTCCAGTCCTTCTGCAATACCGCGCCATACTTCCATTTCTGCCCTGTATTTGCTTTCAGAATATGCATTGGAAAATATAAGATCTTCAGGAAATGCAGATTCATTAAGCTTTTCTCCTGCCTTTCTGTGGAGTGTTGCTACCGAAGAAACATAGGCCAGTTTTTTAATCCCCTTTTCAAGGCAGGCATCTACAATATTTGCCGTCCCCATAGTATTGGTTTCTATCAGGGCATCATGTTTTTTTCGGCTGTAAGAAACCAGTGCCGCTGCATGATAAACGATCTCTACGCCATCCATAATTTCAAGCAGGCTGTCCATATCCGTAATGTCGCCGTCTATCCATTTGATCCTGTCAAAAATTTGTTCCCGGGATGGATCAGGTTCAGATAATTCTGACTCGGAAAGATATTTAAAAATGAAACGGGTCTGGGTCAAATCAGACCCGGGTCTTTTCAGGGCTTTAATTTCGGGGTGATCGCGGAGCAGTTCATACATGATATAACTGCCTATAAAACCTGTTCCCCCCGTGACCAATACCATAAATACTGAATAAGAAATGCAATAAAGCCTCAAATCTAATATATTTGCAGACAAGACCGATGCCCTATGCATCTGGCGCGGAAAGGATATGGAAGTTTTAGATTTTTTTAACCCGATAGATATTGATCTCGTCAAAGGCGAAAAAGGCTTTGATGAGGCTACCTGGGTGCAGGCACTGGCTGTAAATACAACAGGGCAGCTTGACCTTTCCGATCGGAAGATTGTCCTTATCGGGATCGAAAGATCTGAAAATGATGACGGGGCAGCCAATGAAATCCGCAAATATCTTTACCGGCTTGGAAGACCGGAATATGCCGAGAAAATTGCAGATCTGGGTAATTTCAAATTCGGTTACCACGAGAAAGATTATGAAACGCTGGGTTTTGTACTCAGCGAACTCATCAGCAACAACCATCTGCCTGTTTTGCTTAATGGCAGCCAGGAAATAACTTGGGCTCAGTATCTTGCATTCTGCTACATGAAAGATTATGTCAACCTGGTTTCATTCGATCCGAGGCTGGATTTCAACATGTACGAAAATGTAAAAATGCTGCCGGATAATTTTTTGCAGAAAATATTTATGGCAGAGCCTTCTTATCTGTTTGGCTATGCCAACATAGGCTATCAGTCGCACTTTACCGGTCAGGCAGTGATAGACTTTTTGGAGAACCTGTATTTCGACCTGCACCGGCTGGGGGATGTACGGGCCGATATAAGCAACCTGGAGCCGCTGCTGAGAAGCTCACACTTCGCCAGCTGGGACATTTCGTCCATTCGCCAGAGCGAGGCACCTGGAACCCTTACGCCATCGCCCAATGGGTTCTATAGCGAAGAGGCATGCCTCCTGTGCCGCTATTCCGGAATCGGTAGCAATATGCGCTCCATAGGGTTTTACAATTTTGTACCCGGCCTCGACCGGGATGGACAAACAGCACATCTCACAGCACAGATGATCTGGTATTTCGTGGATGGGGTAATGAACCAGTATCCGGAAAGCCCGATGGAAAATAAAGACGATTTTACCAAATTTATCACAGCCATTGAGGACAACCATTACCAGATTGTTTTTTACAAAAGCAAAAGAACCGACAGATGGTGGATGGAAGTGCCGATAAATGAAAGAGAATTTTCAGGAACGCGCCATATTATGCCTTGTTCTTATAATGATTACCTGGCTGCCACCCGTGACGAAATACCGGAGCGCTGGCTGAATGCGCTGAAGAAGTTTACTTAGAATATTTTGAGAATTTGGAAATTTGAAGATTTGAAAATGGGCTGACGCGTTAAAACAATGTGCAAATGTGCAGATAAGCAAATGTGCTAATTTTGTTCTCGCCAGATGATCAAGCATTTTTTCATTCCGATCCCGAATGCTTGGGAGAGGAATCTGATAAGGATATTTATCTTTTAAAAACTATTTATGATCATAGAAATACTTTTAGTACTGGTTATTATCCTCGTGGCATTTGTTATTTTCAGGATATTGAATTTGCCGGCTGGCGGCGATAATTCTGAAGCAGTATTGAGAGAGATTTCGAGAATTGAATCTTCAGTAAAAGATGAAATATCCAGGAACAGGACAGAACTGGGACAGTCGGCAAAAGATTCGCGTGACGAGCTATCAAAAACACTTAAAGAATTCAGTGAAAGCAATGAATTAAAGTTGAACAGGCTGACTGAAATTATCGATGCCAAGCTGAAAGATGTTCAGGAAGATTCTAAAGGTGGGCGCAAAGAACTCAAAGAAGTGCTGGATGATGTAAAAAAGGAATTGTCAAAATCTCTGGATGATTTCTCAGAAAGGCAAAGACAGAATTTCGGGAATCTTATTGAAAGGCTGGAAGTGCAGAATATAGAAAACAAAGCTAAACTCGAGCAGATGAGTGGTATCATTGAGAAATCTATCAGATTATTGCAGGAAGACAATGCGCTGAAGCTTGAGGAGATGCGCAAAACTGTGGATGAAAAGCTGGAAAAAACACTGAGCGAAAGACTGGGGCAAAGTTTTGAAACCGTTGGCAAACAACTCATTGAGGTGCAAAAAGGCCTGGGAGAAATGCAGACATTGGCACAGGATGTCGGCGGGCTTAAAAAAGTATTGAGCAATGTAAAAATGCGCGGTGGTATCGGGGAGGTACAGCTTGAAATGTTATTGGAACAGATACTTGCACCTGACCAATACCAGGCAAATGTAAAAACAAAATCAAGCAGCAACGACCTGGTTGAGTTTGCCATCAAACTTCCTGGCAGAGATGATAACAATAGTCAGGTATGGCTCCCGGTAGATGCCAAATTTCCGAAGGATATTTATGAGCAATTGCAAACGGCTTATGAAATAGGGGATCTTGTACAGATAGAACTGGCACAGAAAAATCTCGACAGCACCATAAAGCGGATGGCTAAGGATATCAGTGACAAATATATTGATCCGCCGAATACGACAGATTTTGGCATTATGTTTTTACCTTTTGAGGGGATATATGCTGAAGTAGTACGGAAAGCAAGTCTCTTGGAAGATCTGCAGCGGAATTATAAAATCATTGTTACCGGCCCAACCACCCTTGCAGCAATTTTAAACAGTCTTCAAATGGGATTCAGAACCCTTGCCATACAAAAAAGAAGCAGTGAAGTCTGGCAGGTTCTGGGCGCTGTAAAAAAAGAATTTGAGCAATTTGGCAATCTCCTCCAGAAATCACAGAACAATATACAGACTGGTCTTAACCAGCTGGATGAAGTGATGGGGAAACGCACCAAAGCCATCCAGAGAAAACTCAGAAATGTTGAGGGGACTAATGAATTTGAATCAAAAGGCCTGCTGGATCAGGCTCTGGAGAACAATAGCCTTGATGAAGATATTGACTCTTGATTATTAAGATCTTAATCTTAATTCTGGCTGCCCGCTGCGCCCTATCTGTTCTCTCTTACATAACTGATATAATCCATGACGGGCGGAGCAATATCATGCTGCCTGAGAATCTTGCTGATCTGGGCACGGTGGTGCGTAGAATGATTGATGACATGAAAAAGAATATCATATAAGCTATCTTCATACGCATCACCTTTCAGGTTGCGGTAGGAGAATACTTTATTCAATCCTTCATCATCATAATCATTCAGAAAACTGATCCATCCCTGGTGACTTTCAACCTGTTTGTTTTCAATTTCTGCAAGAGACCATTTCTCATGGAAAATTGGTTTTATTTTCTCAGCCCCATACAGCCTTTCAAGCCATAATAATTCTGCCTTTACGATATGACCCAACAATTCAATACATTCATGAGGGGGATGTTCCAGATCTCTGAGCCTGTGGATCATGGTTAAATTCATGGCGTCGTTATAGGCCAGTTGCCTGATGAAAAATTCTTTGAGTTTCATGATATCATTTTTATTCGATCAAAATTAAGAACTATAATTTATTTCAGTCAGGCCCTATGGTTTTGGCTGTTCTTTTTTTGCCCTTCTGCGGAAGAGTTCACTCACTTTATCAAATTCAATTCTTGCTGAATATCCAATTCCCTGGGTATTAGAGTTCTGGCCTATAAGCGGGTTGTTGTTAGATCTTCCAAAAGCTTTGAGTTGTTTATTGCCATCGGGGGTTATTTTATAGGCAAGTTGGGTGTTATAATTTTGAAAATCAAAATCATAACTTACACTTAAATTGGCTCTTTGCTGAAAAAGGTCCCTGCTCAGTTTCACTGAAAATTCTTCCTGAGACTTGTTAAGTCCCACATGGAGGCTTTCCAATGCAGGAAATTTGGAAAGCCAGTCATTTACCTGGGAAGCAACCAGATCCCCAAAACTTGAACTCAAAGCTGAATTGAGCTGGTTGTTGACACCGGTTGAGCCGGCACTGCTCTGATCCACCGGAGCAAACTGGTTGAGTACAAGTAAACTAACTACCTGCTGGTCAATATCCTGCTGGCTTCCCTTTATCTGGTTTACCCTTGTCTGGATATCAGTAGTTCCGGCCACGGCATTATTGAGTTCTTCGATATTAAAGTCGAGACGTATTTCTGGCTGAAAAAGAGAACCTTTAAGATTCAGAATGGCTTCAACCGGAAATACTTTTTCAAAGTTTTGCTGGTCTGAAGCATTTGTTACCAGCGGTGACAGGGAAGCGCGAACCGTATACATGGCCTGCAGGTTCAGTTGTGCTTCGTATGGACTTCCATTCCAGGTGATGGTACTGCCGCTATTGATTGTAAATGATTTGTTTATAATCCCTTCAAAGGCGGTAAAACGATACTTTCCGTCTTTGATGGTATAGGTGCCGAACATTGTAAAATCACCATCGCTGTTTACATCCAACCTCAGATTGCCTCTGCCATGTGCCTCAATGATATCACCAACCCTGGGATCAAAAATAATCTGGGCAAAAGCATCAGGTGTAATTTCCAGTTCCATAGCAAGTTCAATACCGCTGAGTTTTACTTCCTTTACCCCTTTCAGATAATTTGATTTGTTAATAAATTTAATATAATCATAGCCATAAAAACTATTTCCCGATGTGATAGGCAGCGAAAAAGTAGTGCCTTTTTCGGTCTTCATTTTAATGGTAAATTTCAGGTTGTCGAGCGGACCTGCTATAGATACCCTTCCGGTGCCGACTCCTTTACCGAAATAAAGATCATTTATTTTCTGTGTGGTATTCAGCGCCAGTACTTTATTGGCATCAATATTTATATCGAGCGCAATATTTTTCAGGTTGCTCAGGTCAAATTTGCCATTTACGGTGGCTATATTATTACCCGGATCATATACTTTAAGGTCTTTAATACCAATGGTATGCCCGTTTAAAGAAAATGAGTGCGAAAAATGATATCTTACATTGGTATAGTTAACTTTAAATTCTGCACCCTGCAACTCAATATTTCCTGAAATATTTGGTTGACTCATCGTGCCGTTTATCAGCATCTGGGCGGTAGCCTGACCTTTAAGGTCAGAAAATACATAGTTGATAAAAGGTTCAAAAATTTTAATTTCCGTCTGGTTCAGGTTCACATTTAGTGCCAGTGCCTGAGTCTGGTCTATGTTTATGGCTCCGTTTGCATTGGCAACTTCGCTCCCTTTTGCATTATATAATTTTGCATCAATGCTGAGCCTTCCCGAGCTTTCGCTGTAATCGGTTTCAGCAGAGATGGTTCCGAATGTATCAGAATTATATGCAATGGAAGACACATAAATGGCTGATTCAAAAATGGGTTTCGAATTAATATTATTTATCAATATCTGCCCGTTTGCCAGTCCGCCGACGCCCGTGATCTGGGGCACAAAATTGGCAACAGTGGTCAGATCAAGATTTTCCATAATGACACGGACAGGATAGGAATTATTTACAGAATAAGATCCTTCAACTCTTATTTTTTCATTGCCTTTGCTGAAACTGATCTCAGGAATACTAACCAGGGTATCTCCGTAAAAAACAATTCTGGGCGCATTTATATTCCATGTTTCTCCCAGTATTTTCATTCGGGAATCAGAAAGATCGAGGTATGCCAGCCGGTTTACCACGTCAAAACTACCATGTAAGGTTACCTGCTTCTGGTTGCGAAGGTCTGAAGCTGCAATGTCAAAAAAGAGTTTTTCACTGTTGCTTCTGATATGGATTAAAGCATTACTTACCAGCTCGGTATCTTTATTAACAAAAGCCCCGACATCAATATCCAGACCAAGGCCTGATTTGTTGCCATGTCCCTGAAAAGACAGATTTTTAAAATGCAGTGTATTATAAGACATTTCCGGTAGGTTTCCATTCAGGCTGAGCTTATTGCCATCGCTATAATAACTCCCTTTCAGGTATCCGGAATCGGCTACCGAAAAATGGGTGCGCAACACGGAGAGAACAGGTGCCAGATGTTTGAACCTGATATCAAAATTGATATATTGCCCGGGTATTTCTGAAGCTCCAAACCGGTAAAAACCGGAATCAATATAATCTCTGGCAGCAGATTTGAAAAGATCGCCCAGTTTGCTGACCTGGAAATTTCCATCGATCCTGGCTTCCAGCAGGCTTGAATGTAAATTTATAACCCTACGGTTTGCATTTACCTTTGAATTCAGGTCGATACTGTCGATAGTATAAACTGCGCCGGGAATTGTTAAGATAGTACCTAAGGCAATAACCTGTCCGTCAATATCATCCGGTTTTATTCCTTCCACATTTATATTTAATGTTGTGGATACTTTTAAGGTGTCACTTGAAAAATTCAGAGCGTAGAGATTTGCATTTGGGATAGAAGCTTTGAAATCATATTCAGGTTTTCGTTTCCGGTAGTCAATAAATCCTTTAAAATCAAGTGTCAGATTCCGGTCATTTACATCAAGAGATCCATTAAAGAATTTTTTAGCCACATCTCCGTTTACCTTAATATTCTGATAGTTATATCTATTAAATTCGAAGTTTTTAACATCAGCCACCAGTCTGGTCTGTACTGTTTCAATAGACAATCCTTTGCCCGAAACTTCCCCGCTCAGGCTGGTTTTACCCAACAGGCTTTGCCCGGATAATTTACCAATGTCGAACGCATCAAGGTCAATTTTGCCGCTGTAAGTACTTTTTGCCTGATCTGACGATATTTTCATTTCAATATCTGCACTTCCGTTTCCAAGCGAAGTTTCAAATGCTGCATTGGTCTTGAAATTGCTGATGAAACCTGTAAAATAGCCTTTTATATTAATCAAACCCATTCGCTCCATCTCATCGGGCATTGCAATTTCCGGGAAAAGCTGTACCAGTTCAGCTCTGGTGGTGCGGGTCTGTGCGAGCCTGACGGCCAAAAAAGTTTTATTTATATCGGGCAATCCCTGCAGGTCTGCGCGTCCTTTTACAATTGAATTTTTCCCAAAATTTGCATCAAGGTTTGTGATATGAAGGTCGCTCACCCTGCCTTTCCCGGTCACATGTATAATGTTCACAGCGTCGGTTTTGTTCTTCAGGTCAGGGGTGAAATATGCCAGGTCTTTGAATGAAACCCGGCTGTTTACAAATTCCGCATTCATATCTGCATTATGCACAAAATCAGCCAAACTGTCTGTGTTGGCATAGTCTATCCTGATATGTTTTTTAACCCTTGAATTTGGCGTAGTCAAATCCAGGTTTTTTATCTCGATGTTCCTGTCGGTATATTTGGCATTACCGGTCATTTTTGTAACTGTGAATCCGCTTTTTTCATTCAGACTCATACTTTTGATGTCACCGCTTACATCATCGCCTTCTATTTTCAGACCAGTCATTTTGCCGTCAAAACGGGTAACGTCCACATGGTTCCAGTCAATACCGGGATATGAAATGCCGGATGATCTTTGGTCATCCCACTTAAAATGAAGATTTTCAATAGCTACCGCATGGAATAAAATATCTGTTTTATATTTTCTCGGGGCTCCTGTACCCTGGGTCAGCCTGTCGATCACGTAGCCGAAATTGCTGCTGGTATCGCCTTTGTATAATACAAGATTAAATGCCACATCTTTTAAAGAAACATTAGAAAAAATCATTCTGCTGGTCTTGTAATTGAAATATACAAGCCCTGCATTGAGGTTGCCGATCACAAACATGTCGTGATGACGCTGGTCTTTAATGACCACATTTTCCAGAGAAACGGTAGCCGGGAAATCCCATCTGGCATTGCCAATGCTAAACTCAGTACCGAATGTTTTGCCCACATAATAACTTATTTCTGAGGCCAAAAACCGCCTTCCCGGTGCTGTATTCAAATAAAAATAGATGCCGGTGATACTCAGAAGCAGGATCAGTAAGATAACAAGAAAAGAACGGAGGCCATATTTTAATATTTTTTTTACCGTTCTTCGCATCCCCTTGGATTAATGCAATCTTTGCAAATTTATTCTTGTTTTACCATACATGAGCAAAATACTTGCCATAGAAAGTTCCTGCGACGATACGGCCGCTTCCATAATCAGCGACCGGGATATACTTTCGAACATTACAACCAGCCAGAAAATCCATGAAAAATACGGCGGAGTGGTGCCGGAACTTGCTTCGCGCGAACATCAAAGGAACATTATATATGTGGTGCAAACAGCTTTGGATCAATCCGGAATATCGAAAAAAGATCTGGATGCCATTGCATTCACCCAGGGACCGGGATTGCTGGGTTCTTTGCTTGTGGGCGTTTCATTTGCCAAAGCCTTGGCACAGGGATTAAATATTCCAATCATTACTATTGATCATCTTGATGCGCATCTTGCGGCCCATTTTATAGATGAACCCATTCCTGAATTCCCTTTTTTATGTCTTTTGGTTTCAGGCGGGCATACCATGATCGTGAAAATGGAAAATGAAACCGATTTTGAAGTTTTGGGCAAAACCACAGATGACGCTGCCGGTGAGGCTTTTGATAAAGCCGCAAAAATACTGGGGTTGCCCTATCCGGGCGGTCCTTTGATAGATAAAAACGCTATTGGGGGAAACATAAAAGCATATTATTTCCCGGAACCGGACGTGCCGGGTTATGATTTCAGCTTCAGTGGGTTAAAGACTTCTTTTCTCTATTTTATCAGGGATCAAGTAAAAACCGATCCGGATTTTATTCAGAACCACATGGCCGATATATGTGCTTCGTATCAGCATCGTATTGTATCCTATCTTTTATCCCAATTGCAGAAAGCATCCAATGATACAGGAATAAAACAAATTGGAATATCCGGAGGGGTAGCCGCAAATTCTTATCTCCGCAAAATGCTCAAAGATAAAGAACAGGAACTGGGCTGGAAAGTATATATCCCCGCTTTTGAATATTGTACCGATAATGCGGCGATGGTTGCCATGGCAGCTAAGTTTAAGTATGATGCCGGAAAATTTGCCGAGATGGATGTGGCACCGTATGCGAGGAAAGTATGATGATATTAAAAAATCAACTTAATAAAAACATTATTCCTCCAATTAATATAATCATTATAAGAGCATTTTCAAACCAAACTTATTCTGCACTGCATGTGTTAGCAAATTTGGAATATGACAATTTCGATAAATGGAAGCACAGGAAACTATTAAAAAGTTGCAAACCAAAGAATTTAAAAAAGGCACCATCCTACTCCGCCCCGGTGAATATTCCAGATATGCTTTCCAGGTTCTAAATGGTTGTCTGAAAAGTTATATTGTTGACAAAACCGGGAAGGAATATATAATGCAGTTTGCACCCGAAGGCTGGGTTATATCTGATATGGACAGTTATGTCAATAAAACTCCGGCAACACTATTCATAGAGGCTATTGAAGATACTGAGGTGATTTTGATGAATGAGCCTTTCCCTTCTTTTTTCTCCGATATTTCCAGTGGCAATTCTCTCGAACTCATCCATAAACTTACCAACAATATTATCGCCGCCAACAGGCGCATGGCTTTGCTTTTGAGTTCTACGGCCGAAGAACGATATCTTAACTTCCTGGATACCTATCCGGTACTGGCGCAACGCTTGCCGCTCAAACTCATAGCTTCTTACATAGGTATTACACCTGAATATCTGAGTGAAATAAGGAATAAAATGACCAAAAAACCCGGGCCGTTCATTTCTTAAACTACCTTAAGATTTTTACAGTATATCTGCGCCTACCTTTGTCCCAATATTTAAAAATGAATTTATTAAAATGAAAAAATTAATCTTCCCTGTACTTATTGGTGCAACCCTGTTTTTCTCTGCCTTTACATTTATGCGTTCTGCAAGCTGGAAAATAGCTGATGGGTATTCCATCAAATTTTCAAGCAGTGACCCTTCAGGCGTTTTCACTTCCTTCAAAGGCGATATTGCTTTTGATGCTAACAACCTTGGCGCTTCAAAATTTAATGTGTCTATCGATCCTGCTTCTATTAATACCGGTAACGGTATGAAAAACACCAAAGCTAAAAGTGATCAGTATCTTGATGTGACCAAATACCCTGCTATCAAATTTACTTCCAGCAAGATTTCGAAAACGGCTGCCGGTTATGAAGCCACAGGAACCCTTGATATGCATGGCGTGCAAAAACAGATCACCATTCCTTTCACCTTTGCCAACAATACCTTTACAGGCAGCTTTACGGTGAACCGTGTTGATTACCAGGTAGGGGGCACCACGGGTATGGCAAGTCATACAGCTACTGATCTCAAAATTGATATTTCGGTGCCGGTTACAAAATAATCACCCATGATTCAGAAATCATTTATGCAAGGCCTTATTTCAGGCATACTGGCTGCTGTGGCAGGCGTTATATATATGAAGATATACCAGAATGCTTTGGGGCCTGATTTCCATAAAATAGTAAATATCGGTAATATAGCCGGAGGCGCCATTTTTGCCTGCATGCTTTTTGGTTTATTGTCGTGGCTGCTGGAGAAATTTAATATGCTCAAACTGAAAGGCTGGTTCTATATTGTTATTGCCGTATTATCATTTGCAAGCATTATATATCCTATCAGCATCAGCCTGCCGCTGGATATCCAGAATCCGGAATTATTTCCAGGCCTGGTTATCCCCATGCATTTCTTTCCGGCATTGGCCTATTTTACCATCGAACCTTTTTTTAATAAAGGGAATTAATATTCCGTTATGCGCAGGATATCCTTTCGGATATCCTGCGGTTGCGGCATCTTCAAAAGGCTTAATTTTGCCGGATGCCATCTAAAATTGAAATCATATATCTGGGCGTACTCGAAGGCCATAAAGATGCTGTATATGCGCTGGAAAGAAGTAATAAGGCCGGCGAATTCTTTTCCGCCGGCGGTGATGGAATGATCATCCGATGGGACCTGTCAAAAAAAGGCGACGGCGACCTAATAGCACGAATGCCTTCTTCTGTTTATTCTCTTTTATATTTTGCTGAAAATCAAACGCTTTTGGCCGGAACCCGTTTCGGGAACCTGTATGCGCTCGATCTGGAAAATCATAAGCAAAAAAATCTCATCCATTTAAACAATGACGTTTTCCGTTTGTGTTATCTGCCTGCGCAAAATCTTGTTGCAGCGGCCTGTGGGGGTGGGTATATATACATGCTCCATCCTGAGTCTCTGGAGATAGTTCATGAGATACACCCGGTGGAAGAAAGTTGCAGAGCGCTGGCATGGCACCCGGATGGCAAACAGCTTGCCAGTGGCTGGAGCGATGGCAAGATAAGGATATATGATCTTGATGCTGATTTTATGGAGATACAGAATTTTAAAGGGCATCTTCCTTCTGTATTTTCACTTGCATATAATGCAACGGGTTCCCTGCTTTTTTCCGGGGGAAGGGATGCGCAGATCAGGATATGGGATGCGGCAAACGCTTATTTTGAAACCCGGCAGATACCGGCACATTTGTATACAGTGAATGACCTGGTGATGATGCCTGAAGCCGGAATTTTCGCTTCCGGGAGCCGGGATAAATCCGTAAAAATATGGGATGCAGAAAATTTTGATTTGCTAAAGGTGATTGATAAACCTAAATTGCCTGCCCATTCGCATTCGGTAAACAAATTGCTCTGGACTGGGTATGATAACAACCTGATCTCGGCAGGAGATGATAAGGTTATCAGGGTCTGGGGGATAATTTGTTGATAAAATGCAGGTTTGGAATTGCAATATTTGAAGGTTAACTACACTATATTTACAGCATGATACTATCTGACAAAAGCATACTCGCAGAAATTGAAAAAGGCACCATTCTCATAGAGCCGTTCCGTAAGGAATGCCTGGGTACCAATTCGTATGATGTACACCTTGGCAAACACCTGGCAGTATATCAGAATCGTGAGCTGGATGCACGGAGTCATAATAAAATAGATGAATTCATGATCCCTGAAGAGGGATATGTATTGCATCCGGGAACGCTATACCTGGGTGTAACACAGGAATATACAGAAACGCACGCACATGTTCCATTTCTGGAAGGCAAATCAAGTGCCGGAAGGCTTGGTATTTTTATCCATGCCACTGCCGGTAAGGGCGATGTTGGCTACTGCAATACCTGGACTCTTGAAATAACGGTGATACACCCCATCAGGATCTATGCCGGAATGCCGATCGGACAGTTGATTTATTTTGAAGTGGAAGGAGATATCAATACATTTTACAAAGACAAGCGGGGTGCCAAATACAATCAGCGTACTGTAAAGCCCATCGAAAGCATGATGTGGAAGAATAAGTTTTGACAGTATTCTTATTCGGGTTAGATGCCAACTTTTATTATCATTCTTTGCACGGTATTTTTTTCTCCCAACCATAGCAGGTCGGTTCACGACACCTGTGAAATTCAGGGAAACAATTATACCGGATATATTATTCCGTTGAAAGGAACGGAAGCCAGTTACGATCCGTCGAATATTTATTACAGACCCTCCGTATCAGAGGTCGATCTGGCAGAGAAGATGCTGGCCAGCTATCTTGATATATTCTGCCGGAACCCGAAAAACTGGGCAGAACTTCAGATCAACCATTCTGATTCAGCCCGTTATCATTATTTATTTACATCCTATTTCAAAGGTTATTACAGGCAATACACGGCTTATATACCCAAAAAAGGCGGACATAAAACTATCAGCATTTGCCTCGTTTCGCCTGATTTCCAGAACCGTGTGAAAGACAAACCTGAAATCCTGAAAAATCAATGGGCGGAAATAGATGATGGAGGCCTTGTATTATTTCATGCTGAAATTGATCTTATAACAGGAGATGTGTTTCTGAGGGATAATGGGACTGAGTAGGCAGCAAGAGGCTGCAGGCCTGATCATCCTTGGCCTGGAGGCTAAGAATAGCAGAGAATCAGATTTCTCGCTTTGTGCCTCCGCTCGAAATAACAATATCAACCTGTTTGCAAGCCTGAACATCTTCCGGCAGGCAACTTAATAACGCTATAACTCAATAACGCATCAACTTGCGCTACAGCCCTGTTCCCAGCTGTTCTACACTGCCTGTACGTTTGAGGGCACCCCATGAAACAGATTCACCTTTTATGGCCCTTCTGATGGATTTGAATAAGATATAATACATCAGCTGGCGATATACCAGACGCTGTGGAATAAGCATCCATAGCTTGGTGGCTCTTTCACGCTCGAACCAGAAAGCCATGGCGGCACCCAGGGCATCTACCGCCATAAAAAGCAGATAATAAGTAAGAATATCACCACCATTGCCAAATATCAGTGCAAAAACCATAAAAAGGTCTGCCAATGGTGATATCAGCGGCAGCAGGATCTGAAAGATGAGAATATTGGGTAATGCAATCCATCCCAGGGTTCCGTATCCGGGATTGAAAACGGCATCCCTGTTTTTCCAGAAACTCTGCATAATGCCGAAAGACCAACGGAAACGCTGTTTCATAAACATGTTCATGGTTTCCGGCGCTTCCGTTATAGCGATTGCTTTGGGACTGTATCGAACCCGGTATCCGAGTTTCAGAATCCGGATGGTGAGGTCACAATCTTCGGCCAGGGTATCTGAGGTAAGGCCGCCGGCTTCAATGATGGCTTTCTTTTTAAATACGCCAATAGCACCCGGTACTACGGTAATGCAATTGAGCAGATCAAAGGCTCTCCGGTCAAAATTCTGGCTTGTGGTATATTCAATAGATTGCCATCCCGTTATAAGTCCCTTTTCATTTCCAACCTTAACATTGCCGGCCACAGCTGCTGTGTTTTCATCTGCAAAATGGGTCATAAGATGCGAAACGGCATCATGTTTCAACTGGGTATCGGCATCTATACATACCACATATTCAGCATCGCTCTGGCTGATCCCATAATTGAGTGCCGAAGCTTTTCCGCCATTGGGTTTTGTAAGAACACGTACCCGCGGATCGTGCCCAAAAGCATCGCTTACAAGCGAGAAAGTATTGTCCTTAGAACCGTCATCCACAAATATGATATCATAATCCGGATAATCAGACCCTAACAGGTTTGTAACCGTTTTTACTGCATTTACTTCTTCATTATATGCGGGAATAATAATGGATACTTTTGGCTGGGCATTATTGAGTTTCAGTTTTTTTGCTTTTTGGGTCTGTATGGCGGCAAGTACACCCATAAGCACCATTCTGCCAATGGATAAGAATATACCCAGGAAAAACAGTGAAAACAATATTCTGGCTCCCCAGTAAATAATTTCGGCAATAGCCCAATCTACTTTTGTAAGATAGTAGTCATTGTCATGCTTTACCGCCGGCATTACCTGGTCGCGTGTTTTATCAAGCAGTTGCGAAACGGATATAAAAGTATATCCTTTGCTTTTGAAATACTTGATAATTCGGGGAAGTGCAATTACAGTTTGTTCTCTGTTTCCACCTGCATCATGGAGCAATATCATGCTGCCGTAATGTTCTTCTCTGATGCATCTCGCCACAATAGAATCTGCAGTAATATCTTTTTCCCAATCGCGGGGATCAATAGATTCACCAATAGTATAATAATTATCCTGCTTGCTGAGTGCTACCGGTATAATATCTTTCAAGGTCTGCGGTTCAGCATCTGCATTGTATGGCGGGCGGAACAATACAGTGGAATGACCTGTAATGCATTCGATCAATCTTCTTGTGGAAGACAATTCAATCTTTGCGCGGTCCAGCCCTATTTCAGCAATATTAGGATGTGTAAATGTGTGATTACCAATTTCGTAACCCTGCTTGTAAATTTCCCGCAGCAGGGGAATATTGTTTTCTGCCTGCAGGCCAACTACAAAAAAAGCTGCAGGCACATTATATTTCTTTAAGGTATCAATGATACGGGGGGTATAGCGCTCATCCGGTCCATCGTCAAAAGTAAGAAGCATCTGTTTTTTGCCGACGCCGAATTTTTTCACCACATAAGAACTGGGCAGTTCGTCATAGTATTCTTCAGATATTACTTTATCTGTATCATTGAAAATAACCCTGATTTTGCCAAGTTCGGGCGTACTTATCACGTCAAGCACTTCTCCTTCACCAATATAATCGATAGCGAGCGCCTTTCCGATCCCGGTATCCAGAATGCCATTATCATAATTATTGATGTTGAGGTTCCTGTACGAAAAATCCTTGTCGTAAAACCGCCAGAGCCTTGAGTCCTCTCCCCCCAGCCTCCAGAGGGCTACCCCGGCCAGTCCATAGTCATCCGCATTTCTGAGGGCGTTAAAACAGGTTGCCGCATCTGTAAAATCCACTTCATGCACAAGGTTTGTATCATCTTCATAGGTGAAGTGAAGATTATAGGTATTGTTGTCAAAATTAATTTTACCATCACTTTCTTTAGCCGTGGTAAGCGCTTCCTGGTAAGAGATATCGGTGGCTTCGCCGCCTTTTGGCCAGTCGTATCCGTAGGCGGCAAGGTTCAGTACTATTTTATTGGCTGGCACCTTGGCCGTAATATCATCCAGAACGGTATCCACCCATTTTTGGTCGGCAATCGGGCCCGGTAAGCTTGTACCATAATGATGGTCATAGGCCATTACGAAAAAGTAATCTGTATATTTTTCTATAGCTTTCAGATTGTAATCTTCGTTTAGAGGAGCTATATCCATGGTAAGCAGATAGCCTCTGGGATGCAAAGCCTCATATACTTCTCTCATAAAAGTTATAAGGTATTCATCGCTCGATTCTGTAAGTTCTTCAAAGTCAATATTTATGCCCTGAAATTTATACTTGTCAAGAATCGCAAGTACCTGCCTGATAAAGTCTTTTCGCCTTGCTTCTGAAGTAATAAGCCGATGCACAGAACCAGAATGCCAGACTTCACCGGTATTGTTGGTGATCATTGGCAGGATCGCAACGCCTTTATGGAGCGGCTGCCTCATGAATCCGAGGGCTTTCTGGTCAATATCCAGGTACAGATTGTTGCTTGTATCATTCAAAAAAATCCATTCGGGCAAAACCATATTCATGTGGTCTATATGGTCTTCGAGAGATCTGCCCGAGGCTGCGTCCCAGTTTACCATAAAACCGGCACGCACCTGATTTTTTACAGTGTTTTTTGCCGCATTCCTCCGGGTTTGAATAATCCTTTTTTCCAGGGTATCAACTCTTTTACGCAGTTTCTGGAAATCACTTATTCTTTTTGTTTTAATGGTCGTTGGCGCATCCGGGTTCAGCACTTTTTTATAAAGACTGTTCTGGTCTACCAGTTTGGGGAGGAAAGTGGCATCTTTGCTCAGCACTGCCACAGAAATGGCAATAATTCCCAGGACAATAAAAAACAGGAGGATTCTTGTACCCCAGCTCACACGTTTCCATCTTCTGGAATCGGCACTTTGAAACACCTGTCGGGTATTGGGGTTGCTCATTGCTGCAAAATTACCGAATTGCCACCAATCTTTCGCGTTCATTTTACCAGGGCAGTATAAATGGATCCTTTTGGCCTATAATAAATACATCCCCATGGTAATTATAACAGCAATAAATCAGTCCGTGCAACCATATGCTTATTTCTAACGTCTGCCTCTGGCAATAGATTTGCTAAATTTGCCGTATGAAAATATTTACAGGTTATATACCTTACATTATACTATCACTGATCATAAGCACCTTATCCAATTCTGCCCATGCGCAAAAGGATTCTCTGATCAAAAAATATCATAATGATGACAAGAGCGATACGGTAAAAGGTGCCGGGTATTATTTTGATGCCGGAACAGCTAAAGCGCAGGGAGGCGACTGTGTTGCGGCCATTGAGCTTTATGACAAATGTATATCTCTTGACCCGATAACCTATGATGCATATTATAACAGGGCCTACTGCAAAATGCATCTCAATGATTATGAAGCGGCCATTGCCGATTTTACAACCTGCATGCGGTTGCACAACGGACCCTATTCTAATGCCTTGTACCTCAGAGGTTCATGCTTCAGCCAGCTGAAACGCTATGATATGGCCATTGGCGATTTTACAAAAGCCCTTGAAGTGTCTTCAAATCCTGATATTTATGCCGCCCGGGGTTTTGCCTATATGCAAAAACAGGACTTTCAGAGAAGTGTATCCGACTATAATACGGCCATTGGTAAAAACCCTGAAAAAATAGAATTTTATGGGCAGCTTGCCCTGTCCTTATATGGTATAAGGCATTTAAAAGAAGCCATCGCTGATGCCGATAAATATCTGGACCAGAATCCCTCATCACCCGAACTCGTTGAAATGGAACTCAGGGCGAAATATGAAATGAAGGATTATGCCGGTGCCCTGGTTTCGGCACAGCAATTTATAAAATTGCAGAACAAGCCCATATCCTACTACTATGCAGGGCTTATGGCATTTAATATGGCTAAATATGAGGATGCCACAAAATATTTTAGTACAGCTATCTCGCTCGATGCCAATTACCGAGATGCTTATTACAGCAGGGCCCTTTGTTATTTTGGTGTGAATGACAATGCCCATGGCTGCCTTGATATCATGAAAGCCAAGAGCCTGGGTTTCCAAAACATCGATCCCAAGATTGAATCCTATTGCAACGGCTTGAAAGGTAAGTAAGCGATTTCAAACGTGGCGGAATAACTAAATAATCAGTTCGGAATACGGTTGCATATCAAGAAAAACCTGAATATCAGTCAGATTCAATTTCATTCCAAACCTGAAAACAGTCAGTAATTTTTTTTTAAAATGTTGTTACTTTATGTAAAAAGCATTATTTTTGACGCGTTTGTACCAATACACACACATAAAATTACATTCAAAAAAAAATATCATGAAGGATTTTCTACTCAAAGCTTCAAGACGTTTAGCGGTTTTATTCGTCTCTATTTGCTTGTTTTCCACACATTCAGCCAAAGCCGGCGGCCTGTCGGGCACCTATACCATTGGCTCGAGCGGAACCTATGCCAGTTTTTCAGCTGCCGCTTCTGCACTTGCGTCCAATGGCGTAAGTGGGAAGGTGATTTTCAATGTTGCAGCCGGTACCTATAGTGAACAGGTATCCATTGGTAATATTACTGGTGCAAGCGCTACCAATACAATTACTTTTAAAGGACAAAGCGATAGTTCGAAAGTCGTTCTCACAAGTGCTTCTTCCTCATCAAGCACTACAAACTATACATTGGAATTAAATAATTCAAGATACGTAACAATTGATCATATCACCATCACACGTACAGGAACTGCCACTTATGGTACGGCAGTAGCTTTAGATGGCAATACAAAATATTGCAATTTTACAAGCGACCTGGTTAGTGGTACTGTAAACCCAAATACAAGTGGTTCAGTTACAGGAAATATTGGGGCCATAAATTCTTCAGGAGCTGACTCATTTGATGTTTTTAATGGAAACAGGATCAAAAACGGTGGAAATGGAATAGATATGGCCGGTACCAGTTACGGTTATTCCAATAGCATTACAAATAATATATTTGATACCTCAGGACAGGCAGGTATCTATGTTACCAATGGGGAAATTGATATTCTCATTAAAGGCAATACCTTTAATATGGGTGCCTTCCCATCCAGTGTTTCTCATCAGATCTCGTATGGTATCAGGATCGTTTCTGCCCAGGGATATCAGATCCTTAAAAATAAAATCTATTCCAGCGCTACAGCTGCCACCGTGCGCAGTATCAATCCTTACAGCTGCACAGCAGACGGAAATGGCAACAGAAATCTTATTGCAGATAATTATATCTGGATAAGTGGTGGTACATCCGCATCAACTGCGCTGGCACTCTATGGCAGCAGTTCTACAGATGTTGTCTATAATAATATATTGGTTACATCTTCGCTCAGCAAAAGCGCATGTATATTTTTTAATACAAGCTTTACAGGTTCCAGCGTAAATATTGAAAACAACAACCTGGATATTGCAGGTAGTTCTGGTTACTGTATTGATGCAGAAGCCGCCACTACTACTACAGGTATCAGTACATGCGATTATAATAATTTTTATACGAATGCAACATATTTAACTTATTATGTTTCAAGCCAATATTCTACATTATCCAGTTACCAGTCAGGTTCCGGGATTGATGCACACTCATTGAATGTGAATCCTAATTATACCAGCAATACAAATTTGAAATCAACGAATGTTTTGCTGGCAAAAGCTGGAATCAAATTTTCTGCGGTAACTGATGATATCAATGGAAATTCCAGGAATAACCCACCATGTATTGGTGCAAATGAATTTGTTCCGGTAAGTGGAGATGCAGGTATTTCTGCTATTACGGCTCCTGCTTCTGGTTTTTGTACAGGTTCTTATGATGTAAAAGTTGCTCTGAACGACTTTGGTACAGATACTTTGAGAAGTTGTACAATAGCATGGACAGTGAATGGTTCTGCACAAACAAGCTATAGTTCAACCAGCAAAATTTCTCCAAGCAGTAGTACAACTATTGACCTGGGAAGTTTTAATTTTAGTGCAGGAACAGCGCTTATCAAAGCATGGACGACCAAGCCCAATGGAGGTACTGATGGTAATAACAGTAACGATACTTCTACATTAACTGTCACTGTATATGCCCTTCCTGCTGCCAATGCAGGGAAATCAGCAAATATTTGCCCGGGATCATCCGATTCCATCGGTGCAGCCGCCGTTGCAGGAAGTACTTATTCCTGGACAAGCAGTCCATCTGGCTTTACCTCTACATTATCTAAAGTATCGGTAACACCAAGTTCTACGACAACATCTTATACATTAACAGAAACCAGTAGTCATGGTTGTGTTAATTCAAATACTATTACTTTAACGCAAACATTACCAGCAGCAAAAACAATTTCCAGCACTACTGTTTGTTCCGGAAGTCCGATATCTATTGGAGCTGCCGCTGTGACAGGAAGTACTTATGCCTGGATAAGCAGTCCATCAGGATTTACATCTACATCATCAAATCCATCTGTTAGTCCTACAACAACTACATCATATACTGTAACAGAAACAAGTATTTATGGTTGCCAGGCTTCCAATTCACTTACAGTTACTGTTGTTGCGCTTCCAGCTACCCCTTCTGCAGGAAGCAGTGCTAATATATGCGCCGGTAATACCATCCAGATCGGAGGAGCATCTTCATCAGGTTTAACTTATGCATGGACAAGCAGTCCTTCAGGATTCACTTCTACTGCATCCAATGCGTATGTTTCACCAGCGTCAACTACTACTTATAGTGTTACAGCAACATCAACTACTACATCATGTGTTTCCTTGCCGGCATCTGTAACCATTACAGTAAATCCATTACCGGCAGCAGCAGCAGGATCAAATGCCGCAGTTTGTTCCGGGAATGCCGCAACAATCGGAGCTACTGCAGTAGCTGGTGACAACTATTCATGGACAAGTTCTCCATCGGGTTATTCTTCTACAGCTTCTACCGCATCTGTGAGCCCGACGGCATCAACCGTATATTATGTAACAGAAACCAATCCTGCTACAGGTTGTTATAAAACGAATTCAGTTCTTATTACTGTGAATCCGCTTCCGGCAGCATATGCAGGTTCATCTGCAGCTTTGTGTTCTGGTGCACCAACCACTACCATAGGCGGAACTTCTGTATCGGGTAATACCTATTCATGGTCACCAACTTCTTACCTGAGTTCAGGTACGGTTTCCAATCCTACGGTTACGCTTGGTGCTACCACTACGTATACATTAACTGAAAAAATTACAGCTACAGGTTGTACAAAATCAAATAGTATCACATTAACATTAAACCAAAGCCCTGCTGCAAATACAGGTGTGAGCCAGGCCATGTGTGCCGGGACTTTTGTGAACCTGGGTACAACGGCAGTATCAGGCAATACCTATTCATGGTCTCCGGCAACAGGATTAAGTTCTGCTTCAGCCTCCAACCCTAAAGCTACGCCCGCAACAACTACAAACTATGCGCTGACAGAAACGGTAACCGCTACAGGTTGCAAAACAACCAATGTAGTGAACGTAACAGTGAACCAGTTGCCAGCCGCATATATCGGAGCTACATCAGCTACTTCTATTTGCGCCGGTACTTCTTATTCTTTGGGTGGAACACCTGTGACAGGAAGTCTGTATTCATGGACAAGCAGCCCATCCGGCTTTACTTCTTCTATTGCAAATCCAAATGCAAGTCCTACGGCAGCTACTACCTATACACTGGTAGAAACCAATGCAGCTACAGGATGTTCAAATTCTAACAGTGTTTCAATAGGTATAATAACCCTGCCGGTTGCAAATGTTACCACAACTGCTATATGTGCAGGTACCAATGGTGTAGTGGTTGCAAATTATACTACATCTACAGAAGTATTTAAATGGTACTATAACGGTTCATTATTGAAGAACCAGACAGGTTTCCGGGTTATCACAGCCAATGGCGGTGCATACCAGGCCTATATTACCGATAACAATACCGGTTGCAGCAATATGTCAAACGTGGCAAACCTGGTGGTGAATCCATTGCCAAGTGCCAATGTAAAAGCACTGCAGGCTACTACCCAGTGCCAGGGCGACAGTGTGGTACTTGTAGCGCCTCTTGATTCTTATGATGTATATCAATGGTCAAGCAACGGTAACCCGATAAGCGGTGCCAATGCCTATTTATATTCTGCAAAACAATCAGGAAGTTATCAGGTATCTGTTACTTCATCGGTGACTACCTGTTCCAATACTTCTCCTGCAATTGCAGTAACAGTAAATCCGGTTCCGAATGTACCATTCAATGTTCCGGGTAAAACCACGATCTGCGATGGCCAGAATGTATTGATGAATACCTCACAACAAACAGGCGTAACATATACCTGGTATAAGAACAATAACGCAATTTCAGGCACAGACAGCAACTATTACAGTGCTAAAACAACAGGTGCTTACAGTGTACAGGTGATGTTTGATTCTACAGGCTGTTCTGCAATGTCTACACCTGTTTCGGTAACTGTAAACGCATTGCCGCAAACAAATGTAGCAGCCCTTGGCAATACCAATCTTTGCCCTGGCGCCAGTGTACTTCTTGTAGCTGATCCTGCTGCCGGTAATACATACAGATGGGAAAATGGAACATCCTATATCGCAGGTGCTTCAAGCGATACATTTTCTGTGAATCAGGCAGGTTCTTATGCCGTAACTGTTACCAACACGCTGGGTTGTGCCGCAACTTCAACGCCATTAACCGTTACGGCAGCATTGCATCCAACAGTTACGATCAACAGACCATCAAATACGACTTTCTGTCAGAATACGATAACACTTACCGTTCAGGATACAGAAGCTGCATCATTCCAGTGGTGGAAAGATGGTTCTGCCATTCCGGGTGCAACGGGTGACAGCCTTGTTGTAGATCAAACAGGATTTTATGCTGTAATGGTTCAGGGTACTATTACCTGCTCAGCAATGGATACCATTGGTATTACCGACAATCCGGTACCAAACGCAGTATTCTCTGTTTCCAGAGATACCGTATGCTTTGGTAATGGCATTAATTTTTACAATCAGTCAACATTGTCAGCAGGTAATATGATCTATACCTGGACAACAGGTGATGGTGATACATCATTCAACACCAATATCTCACACAATTATGCTAAACCAGGTTTATATAATGTAAAACTGAATGTTGCCGCTGCCAGTGGTTGCAATGCTACTGCAGCACAAACCGTAAGGGTATTGCCTATTACCAAGAGCACATTCAATGTGATTCCTGAAGGATACAGACGCCTTGGTTTCAAAGCTACAGACACTACCGGTTCTACTTATGTATGGAACTATGGCGACAGCACATTTGGTACAGGCTATAATGGCTATCACCAATACAGCAAAGATGGCAAGTATAATATCACACTTACTGCTATCAATGCCAATGGCTGTGTAACGTCAACAACCAATTCTGAAGTTATTATCCTCAGCGGTTTTGGCCAGGTGAGCAGCGAAAATCTGAACATCAGCATATTCCCGAATCCATTTACAACGCAAACAAATGTTCAATACAACCTGAACGAAAGTTCTATGGTGCAGATTGACGTTTATGATATCAATGGCAGGACAGTAGCTCATGTTGACAATAGCATGCAAGCTGCAGGCAATCATAATTACATATTCAACGGTTCAAATCCTGGAATCTATTTTGTAAAAATGATTGTTGGTGGACAGCAATTTGTGAACAGGATCGTTCAACAATAATAATATCGCAAACAAACCTTTTTATTTGATAAAAGCCCCGCAGCAATGCGGGGCTTTTTTTTTGCTAAAATTTATATGAAATCAGGATGTCAGTGCTTTCATTATTTGGGATAAAAGGCTTTAAACACCCCCTTTTTTCAGAAATAACTTCTAACTTGCGGCCAATATTATAAGTTGGGTTGGTAACCATCGTAATTACACTTAAAATACATCATAAAGATGATCGTTTCAGTCGCTAAAGAGACCGAATTGAAGGAAAATCGCGTGGCACTCTCCCCTGATGGGGTCAAAGAGCTTGTTGCAAAAGGTTTTTCCTGTATTCTTGAAAAGGATGCCGGTCTGAATTCATATTTTACAAACGAAGCCTACGAAGCAGCCGGTGCAAAAATTGTATCCCGTGACGATGCCTACTCCACGGCAGATGTATTGCTGAAAGTAGCGCCGCCCATTCCTGATGAAGTAAAACGGATGAAAAACGGTTCTACGCTGCTTTCATTTATGTATGCTTCTACAAATCCGGAGCTTGTAGCATCATTAACTTCCAAAGGAATCACTTCCTTTTCAGTGGATGCCATACCGCGTATATCGCGGGCGCAGAAAATGGATGCATTAAGTTCGCAGGCCAATCTTGGCGGCTACAAGGCCGTTATTCTTTCTGCCAACTACCTGGGCAAAATATTTCCGATGCTCACTACCGCCGCCGGAACCATCCGCCCCTCAAAGGTTGTGATAATGGGTGCCGGTGTGGCAGGCTTGCAGGCCATAGCTACAGCCAAAAGGCTTGGTGCCATTGTGGAGGTTTCGGATATCAGGCCGGAAACCAAGGAGCAGGTAGAATCATTGGGCGGTAAGTTTATCGAAGTAAAATCAGATGAATCTGTTCAGATAGAAGGCGGATATGTAAAAGGCGTATCTGCAGATTTTCTATTGAAACAGCAGGAACTTATAGCCAAACATGTAGCGCAGGCTGATATCGTAATTACCACAGCACTGGTTCCGGGCAAAAAAGCCCCGATGCTCATTACCGAAGATATGGTAAAGAGCATGAAATTTGGTTCCGTGATCCTGGATATGGCGGTAAAACAAGGCGGCAACTGTGCGCTGAGTGAATTTAACAATACCGTTATCAAACACGGGGTCACAATTATAGGCGAGCCCAATCTTCCTTCATTGCTACCACTAAATGCAAGTGAGCTCTATTCCAAGAATATCGTTGCATTTCTGACACATCTTGCCGATAAAGACAAGTTTTTCATGGATCGTGATGAAGAAATAACCAAAGGCTCCTTAATTACTTTAAACGGAGAGGTGGTGCATCCATCTGTAAACATAAATATTGAAGCGGCTACAACTAATTAATTGATACTTATGACAGATTTTCTTTCTTTTCTTACGGTGCATATAGACATGGTATATGTGCTTATACTGTCCATTTTTGTGGGCGTAGAAGTAATCGGTAAAGTTCCTTCGGTATTGCATACCCCCCTTATGTCAGGTGCCAATGCCATACATGGGGTTATTATTATCGGGGCCATTATCGTGATGCTCAATGCAGGGGTAGAAAACACCGTTGCCCTTATTTTAGGTTTTGTGGCTGTTATTCTCGGTACCCTGAATGTGGTAGGTGGCTTTGTGGTTACAGACAGGATGTTGGAAATGTTTAAAAAGAAAAAGAACTAAGATGCAGCATAATATATTAGAACTATTTTACCTTATCGGTTCCCTTACCTTCATTATCGGGCTTAAGATGTTGAGCCATCCTGAAACAGCCCGGAGAGGAAACCTGCTGGCAGCCGCCGGTATGGGCCTGGCGATCCTGGGTACCCTCCTGTTTTATAAATCTGATGTTCCGATGCTTATATACGGACTCATTTTTGGTGCCATGATCATTGGTACGGTTTCCGGATGGATTGCCGCCAAAAAAGTGCAGATGACAGCCATGCCGCAAATGGTATCTCTGTTCAACGGTATGGGTGGCGCCTGTGCCATGCTGATCGGCCTTATTGAGTTCCATCATTTCCTCGAAGCAGATGATAATATCGGCCTGCTTACCGTGCTGGCCAGTATGGTTATCGGTAGTGTTTCTTTTGCCGGTAGTATTATCGCCTGGGCGAAACTGAACGGCAATATGAAAAGAGAGATCCGTCTCCCTAAATACAATATCATAAATACTGCCGTTATGATCGCCATATTTGTGGTACTGGCACTGGTAATAGGCGGCTGGGTAAATGAAGTGCCGGCTATCTATGCCCTGTTTGCTATATCATTGCTTTATGGCATTTTGCTGGTGATCCCTATCGGGGGAGCCGATATGCCGGTGGTTATCTCATTGCTGAACTCATTTACCGGTATGGCTGCTGCCTTTGCCGGGTTCTTATACAACAATCACGTTATGCTCACCGGGGGTATCCTGGTAGGTTCTGCCGGTACCATCCTTACCGTGGTGATGTGCAAAGGCATGAACCGCTCCCTTACCAATGTGATCTTCGGTGCCTTTGGTGGCGGCGGTGCCACGGCAGGCGCTGGCGGCGGTACAGGAGATAAGAGCGTAAAAGACATCAGTATTTCTGATACAGCGGTGCTGTTGAACTATTCCAAGAAAGTGGTTATCGTGCCTGGATACGGGTTGGCAGTGGCGCAGGCACAACATGTGATCCATGAGCTGGAAACCATCCTGGAAGACCGTGGCGTGGAAGTAAAATATGCCATACACCCTGTGGCAGGCCGTATGCCGGGCCACATGAACGTATTGCTTGCAGAAAGCAATGTGGACTATGAAAAGCTTATTGAAATGGAGACCATCAACCCGGAATTCCCTACAACAGATGTGGTGCTGGTAGTGGGTGCCAATGATGTGGTGAACCCGGCTGCAAAAACCGACCCGGGAAGCCCCATCTACGGTATGCCGATCCTTGATGTGGAATCTGCCCACAACATTATCGTGAACAAAAGAAGTATGAGTGCCGGCTATGCGGGTATTGATAATGAACTGTTCTACAATCCCAAAACAAGCATGCTCTTCGGCAGCGCCAAGCAGGTCCTTACCGAACTGGTTACCGAGCTGAAGAATATGGGGTAGGGATGCGCTTCTGCGGGTTCTTCCGCATAATGACCGTCATCCTATGTAATGAATGTTTTATTCCTTTTTAAAACGCTCCAGCAATTCATTTTGTATGCGGGTATTGGATGCCAGCATTTCGCCGCCGAACAGATAATTGCTGCCTCCTGAAAAATCGGTCACCATGCCTCCGGCCTTTGCTACCAGCAAAGCCCCTGCTGCCACATCCCAGGGTTTGAGGTTGTATTCAAAAAAGCCATCACAACGCCCGCAGGCCACATAGGCCAGGTCAAGGGCTGCCGAACCCAGGCGCCTGATGCCATGGGTATGCATCATAAAATACCTGAAATGTTCCAGGTATTCATCCATACGTGCAAATGCAGATGAAGGAAAACCGGTAGCCAGCAACGATTCGCTGAGGTCATTGGCTTTGGATACGACAACAGGTTTATCATTCAGGTACACGGCATCGGTTTCGCTATGTGTCCAGAAACATTCGTCGCCGGGGATATCATATACCACACCGATCACTATTTTACCTGCATGCCATAGCGCCACGCTGATGCAGTACATCGGGAAATCATGAACAAAATTGGTGGTGCCGTCTATAGGGTCTATGATCCACATAAGGTCCGACCGGGTATCGGCATGATGGTTCTCTTCAGCCAGTATGGTTGACCCCGGCAAAACATTGAGAAGGCCTTTTACAAGCCTTTCTTCCGAACCGATATCAATGGTGGTAACAAGGCTTTTGTCGGCTTTATAATTCACCCCGGAAGCGGTTAATTTCTGGCGCTCGGCTTTCACATATGCGCCGGTTTCTTTAATAACAGCCAGTGCTTTTTCAGCTATTTCTTTGATCTGCATATTTTTATATTTAAAAGAATAGTTAAGGTGACATAGCCGCTCGGAAACGTTTTTGGCCTTAAATTTGTAGCTTAGCTGTCCCAACCCCCGAAAACAAGATCAGGACCCGAAAAAGCAAAGATAAAACCATTGAACAGATAAACTGTTTTAGAATAAAATGAAAAAGAAACTTAACTATAAAATCCCCTTACTGTTTGCAGTAGTTGCAGCATTCGCCATGTTTGTAGGAGCGCGATTCAGTTCTCATTCCAAAGCAGATGGTGGCATTTCCGATCCGTCATCATTGTTCCAGGAAGTGATGATGCGCATCAACAGCGAGTATGTTGACAAACCGGATGATGCCAAACTTACCCAGGCTGCCATTGAAGGCATGCTGAAAGAACTGGACCCGCACTCGGTATTTATTCCCGCATCGGAACTAAAAGCAAGCACAGAAGAACTGCAGGGGAATTTTGAAGGGATCGGCATTGAATTTAATATATTGAATGATACCATTTTTGTGGTTACTCCTATTTCCGGCGGACCGTCAGAAAAACTGGGTATCAGGGCCGGCGATAAAATCATAAAAATTGACGGCAAAAATGTGGCTGGTGTTAAATACAAAGAGTCTGATGTATTTAAACATCTCAGGGGCGCCAAAGGAACCGATGTAACGGTGAGCATTTTAAGAAGCGGCAATCCGGGTCTGCTCGATTTCAAAATTACAAGAGATAAAATTCCGATATACAGCATAGATGCCTCCTATATGGCATCACCGGGGATAGGATATATTAAAATCAGCCGCTTTGGCAGCACAACTGCCGATGAATTTAGCAGCGCTTTCGAAAAGCTGCAGAAACAGGGGATGACCAGCCTGGTACTTGACCTGCGCGGCAACCCGGGCGGCTATCTTAATATTGCCATTGATATTGCTTCGGAGTTTATCCCCAAAGGCAAACTCATTGTATACACCGAAGGCAGGGCCAGCGAAAAAGCGGTGTATAATTCAAAAGATTACTCGCCATTTAAAGGCAAAGTTGCGGTCCTTATTGATGAAGGTTCGGCATCAGCCAGCGAAATTGTTACCGGCGCTTTGCAGGACTGGGACCGTGCTTTGGTTATTGGCCGCCGCTCATTTGGCAAAGGACTTGTACAGCAGCAGTATCCGTTAAGTGATGGCTCTGCACTCAGGCTCACCATTGCAAGATATTATACGCCAAGTGGCCGCTGTATCCAGAAATCGTATAAGAATGGTGTGGAAGATTATTACCAGGACTTTGCCAAAAGATATAAAAGCGGAGAGCTGGAAAACAAAGACAGTATCAAGGTTATTGACTCCCTGAAATACTATACCAATAACCACCGTGCCGTGTATGGCGGCGGGGGTATAGTGCCTGATGTTTTTGTACCGCTGGATACCAGTGAAAATTCAACTTATCTCATCAAACTTCTCAATAAAGGCGTTTTCAACCAGTATGTATTGACATATACAGATAAGCATCGCACCGAGCTTACAGGCAAATACCCTGATTTTGCTACATTCGACAAGAACTTTGTGACTGATAACAGTTTCATCAACGATTTTGTGAAATATGGCGAAAAAGCCGGTGTGAAAAAGGATGAAAAAGCAATGGCCATTTCAGGCAGCTTTATCAAAAACGAACTGAAAGCACTGGTGGCACGTCAGTTGTTCCAGAATGACGGTTTTTACCAGGTGGTAAATGAAACGAACAATGTGTATCTCAAAGCGATACAGTCTATCAAAGACAACTCGTTTGAGAAGGATGGGATTGTGTCTAAGTAATCAGGGGTTAGGAATCAGGGGTTAGGCATTAATACGGTAATTTGTGAAATACATATGCCTAAATAACATGTTAATTTTGAATATGTTATAAAGAGACACACCCCTAACCTCCCGAATAAGTGGGGACATGCCTCTTTTTAAAGCGGAGCCGGACTTGGCAAGATTGACACGGGGCGTTTTAGAGGATGCGTTCATTCTCTTTGCATAAAAATACGCACACAAGAACTATCGGAATTAATTACATACACTCATATTCCCCTCTATTAAGAGGGGTTAGGGGTGTGTAGATTGTTAATTGCCCAAAAGGGGTTATTTGAGGAAATGGTTGTTAGAAGAGATATTGAAACCTATTCTTTCAGTTTCTCAATTCCGAGTTCTGCAGCAAGCAGTTCAAGGTCTTCCATAACCTTATCATTGAGAGGTACGCCGTTTTTAAGACGATATGCTTCGGCACGGAATTCAGGTTCACCGGGGATCAGGATCTCGTCAATTCCTTCATTTTTCCGGAGGCTTTTAACCCCGTCGATCCAGGTATCCATGCGCGATTTGAATGCTTCAGCCGGTTGAAAAGCATCTATTTTCCATGCACCCACAAAATGGCCGATCCCTTCGCCAACAGATTCTTTCAAGTTCAGGAAATGCACGAAAGGCGGTACCCAGGCTCCGAAATTGGCTCCCGATAATACACCCGTCAATATATCTACAACAGCACCGAGTCCGTATCCCTTATGATAGCCATGATCCATATCACTGCCAAGGGGCAAAAGACTGCCTTTGTCTTTGAGGGCGTGGGCATTGGTGGTGGGTTTTCCATCCACCGTCTGGGCCCATCCGGATGGGATAGGAGCGTTCTTGCGTTGTGCTATTTCCAGTTTGCCATTGGCAGCGGCTGAAGTAGCCATATCCAGGATAAAAGGTTTGTATTTTCCGGTCGGCACCGCCACGCATATCGGGTTGGTGCCCAGGTATCCTTCGCTGGCACCTGCTGGCGCTACAAGAGGAGAGGCGTTGGTCATGGCCAACCCGATCATATCATATCCAACAGCCATTTCTGCGTGCGAAGCCGCAATGCCAAAATGGGACGAGTTCTTTACAGCAACCCAGCCACTGCCGCAGATCTCTGCTTTTTGGATGGCTATTTTCATGGCTTCATGGGCTACATATAATCCCAGGCCGGCATCCCCATCGAGGGTGGCCGTTGAGGCAGTTTCGTAGCTGATATTGGGCATTGCATTCACATTTATTCTCCCGGATTTTATTAGCCTCACAAAGCCGCTTAATCGCGCCACTCCGTGACTGTCTATGCCCCGCATATCGGCTCTCACGAGATTCGCTGCAGCAATGGCAGCCACATTTTCGGGCAGGCCTAAAGAGATAAAAACCTTTTTTGTAAAATGTTCTAAATGTGTATGGGAGATCAATGTATTGGATTTTAAATATTGATAATCAACAGCTTACCATCCTGAAGCCAAAACGTCTGCAATGTGCATGCATTTCAGGGGCAACTTTTTCTTCTGGATATAGGCATCAATATGCATCAGGCAAGAAACATCTGTAGAGATCAGATAATCAGCTCCGGTAGCCATGGCATTGTTTACTTTCTGTTCGGCCATTGCTGCAGATATGGCGTCAAATTTCACCGCGAAAGTTCCACCAAAGCCACAGCAGGTTTCGCATTCGTTCATCTCTACAAGTTCCAGACCTTTTACATTCTGAAGCAGTTTTCTCGGGCCATCCTTGATGCCACATTCTCTTAAAGAACCACAGGCATCATGATAGGTGGCTTTGCCGGGCAATGCAGCGCCCACATCTTCTCTTTTCAAAACTTCGGTGAGGAATTCCGTAAACTCAAAACTCCTGCTCTGGGCCGATTTGCATTTGAGGTGGTTGGAAGTGTTTGCAAACATTTCCAGGTAATAATTCCGCACCATGCCGGTACATGAGCCGGAAGGACTTACTATCGGGTTCTGGGTATTGAAATCATTGATCCACTTGGTGGCTACCGGTTTTACACGGTCTTTGTATCCTGCATTCCAGGCGGGTTGTCCGCAGCAGGTCTGATCCGGATTATAATTCACTTCACAGCCGAGTTTTTCCAATACCTTGATCATGTTCCACGCTGTTTGCGGGAAAATCTGATCAATAAAACAGGGTATGAATATGTCAACGGTCATTATGGTTCAAAAATAGCTATAATTGGGGCAAGATTTCCGGCAATCAGATAGAATTATTATTCGGATCTGCAGAAATCAATTTGAAATAAAAAGGCAATAAAGCATCAGGCCTGCCCGGGGATAATAAGGGTAAATACGCTGCCTTTTCCATATTCAGATGCAACTTCTATATGCCCGTTTAATTTATTTATCACTTCATATACGATATATAATCCCAGGCCCGAACCGATGGATCGTGTAGAATACCTGCTGAACATGGCAAAAATATTTTCAAGCTTATCGGCTCTTATCCCTTCCCCATTATCTTCAATCCTTATTCTTGCAACATTATCTGCTACACTTACATCGATCTTAATATAGGAATTTTCACCAGCCCTTTCTTCTCGGTATTTTATAGAATTCGAGATCAGGTTGTTCAGTATTACCTGGAGCTTGCTTTGGTCAGAAACAAATTTATAGGATTGCTGTACGTTCAAAATGAATTGAATATTCTGAGCGTTTTCATGATAGCGGAGGAATTCAAAGACTTCTTCTATCATTCGTTTAAAATCAATGGGTTCCGGAGATACTTCTTCTCTGGTATCTTTATAATATCTGATAATATTCGAAGTAAAATTATCAAGGCGTTCAATATTTGTCCGGATAAGCGAAAGGTTGTTCTGATAACTCTCGCGCACATCAATTTCTTCTTCGGCCATGTTAACGATCCCTTTGATCGACATGAGAGGAGCTCTGATATCATACGAAACGCTGTATACGAATTTATCCAGTTCTTTATTTACTTTAATGAGTTCTTCATTCTGGCGCTGCAGGAGAATTTCACTGTTTTTTCTGAAGCTGATATCTTCATAAATGCTGTATACACCGCTCATTTTTCCATCTACATCTATGATATAATTCACCACAAATACATCAATCAAATCGCCATTTTTTTTCTTGCGTTGCGATTCAAATTTGATACTTCGCGGCCTTTCGCGCGTTTCCCATTTTGATCCTGATTCTTCTTTAAGTTCTTCCGGCATTAGAAAACCCGACAACCTTTTTCCTGAAAGTTCTGCTTCTGCATATTGAAAAGTTTCTTCAAAGGCTTTATTTATTCTTATCACCGTCCCGTCAAGATTTAGCATCGTCATTGCCAAAGGAGATGCATCAAAAAGCTGTTGAAAAAAAGCACTTTGCCTGTTTTTCTCCAGGAGGTTTGCCTGAAATTCAGAAATATCACGGGCAATAAGCAGTACGCCTTGCTTTTTCCCGTCAATGAATATGCCATCCGAAATCATGGATACCGGAAATTGGGTTTGGTCTCTGCGAACCATAAAGCAGTCAGTGCTTTCGATTCTTTTCCCTTCAAAAGCTGTATCAAGAATTCCGCCACCCGGCTCGTTATCAAGCTTCAAAACTGAAGTTATTTGTTTGCCATTCAATTCATTTTTGGAATATCCCAGCAATTGTTCCCCGTTATTATTTACATAAGATATTTCATTGTTCAGGTCTACCGCAATAATAATATCTGAAATGCTTTCCATTAGGCTGGAAGCACTTATCGATTCTTTAAGAAAAAACAGCTGGTACCTGTTTAATGCCACCAGGGCAGTGATGCTGAATATACAAAAAGTGGTACTGGTTACAGGTACTGGGTCCGTTTTTAAAAATACCGGGAAAATAATCTGCGTAATGGTACCCTGAATGGCCGGGATAAGGTAGCCAATGCACATCATCAGCGACTGGTTATATTGAGGTGTTCCGCGCTTCGATTTTATTAATCTCAAAAATAACATCGTGAAGGTAAGTCCGGCGAAAGTAAAGAACCATAACAATAATATGGAATGAAAAGGGCTGTTTTCCATCACATTAAACCATCCCCAATTGTATAGTTCTTTATAATTGGATGGCAATGTGTAAACAGGATAAAGCGCCATAAAAATCAGGGCGGGCAAATAGACCAGAATATAAATACCTAAAGATACTTTTTCGGTTGGCTTTTGATAGAATTTCATAGCAAAATGCAGCCCGATGGCGGCGGACATTATCCATCCATGGCAAAATATTCTGTCAAGAAACATAACCGTTTCTTTGCTTGGTATGAGCCTGATAAGCAGGTCGTAAAACTGCCAGGAGATCAATACGAGGAGAAAAAAAATAAATATATCCGTCAGGGTATTCCTGGGCGACTTAATAAGGGTATAAAACAGCAGATAGAAATTAAGAATAATGGGTACCAGTACCATGATCACAGGAACTGGCCTCTGAAAGAATAAATTTAAATCCACTTGTAAGGTATAACTGATTTAGCTGGCTGTAAAATTATAGAATTAATTTTAACCCGCAAGATTTTGTATCGCTGACAATGAAAAAATTATCCTTTGAGAATCTTGATCTTCTGTCCCGGTTGAATTTTCTGATTGCCTTTGAGGCCGTTGGCTTTTTTGATTTCATCAACGGTAACCCCCGGAAATCTTTGTGCAATGCTCCACAAAGTATCTCCTTTCTGCACCACATAATATTTAATGCCCGCCTTTGATTTTACCGGGGTGCCTGCATCATCTTTTTCAGGAGTCTCATCCTTGGCTACCGATTGATTTTCAGCGGGTTTCTTCGTTTTTTTGGCAGAAGTTTTTTTGTCTTTTACCGATGTAGCTTCTGCTGTGGCTGTGCTATCCTGACTTTCGGTTTTTACAGTCTTTTCTTCCTTTTTATCCTCTTTATCAGAATTATAATCCCGGTGGCCATATAGCTCCCTCTTTTTCTGAAGCATGGTCATCGTATTTATCTTCTTATAATATTTCGCTTTATCGGCAGGCACATCTATGGCGAGTTTTTTGCCCACACCCACCTTATGGTTCCTGATATGATTCCATCTTTTCAGGTTGTACACACTTACATCAAACAATGAAGCTATAAATGGCAGGTTGTCACCACTTTTAACAGTATATTTCACAATCGCTTTCGGCCCGAAACTTTCGCTGCTGTGTGCACCTTTTAATGTAATTTTTGCAATGCCGCTGGAGTCATTTGGATTATAATTCGGATTTTGTGCCTTCAGCATGGCAGCATAGGTATGATATATCGAATCTCTGTATTCCGAATAGGCTGAAGCTTTGGCAGCCGGCAGCCGGAGGGTATAGGTAGTTTCACGGGCCGGGATAATATCACGGGTATATTGCGGATTGAGATCTCTCAATTCTTCAACCGACATATCCAGTACCTTTGCAATAGGTTGAAAATCAATTTCTTTATTCACAATTACCGTATCTACAAACTTGGGCAATGTTACTTCCTGCGGATACAGGTTATGTTCTCTGTGATAATGAAATACATAGGCAACAGCGATAAAGGCAGGTACATATCCGCGTGTTTCTGCCGGGAGATAAGGATATATTTCCCAGAAAGTGCGTTTGCCGCCTGAGCGTCGGATGGCTTTATTCACGTTTCCCGGGCCGCAGTTATAAGCTGCAATAGCGAGGAACCAGTCGCCGAAAATGCCGTGCAGATCTTTTAAGAGCAGCGCAGCAGCTTCAGTGGCTTTTACAGGGTCTTTGCGCTGATCTACAAAGGAATTGATGTCCAGATTATACAAATTGGCAGTGGTGTACATAAACTGCCATAAACCTGTAGCATGTACCCTTGATTCGGCACGTGTATTCAATGCAGATTCTACGATCGACAGGTATTTGAGCTCCAGGGGCATCCGGTTTCTGTCGAGCACTTCTTCAAAGATCGGGAAATAGATTTCTGATAATCCCAGCATCTTCTCTACCTGGTCGCGTTTGCGCACGGCATACAGGTCTATAAATGCTTTCACCGTTTCGTTGTAGGCCAGCGGCAGAGGGCTTTGTATCATCCTTATCCGTTTGGCATATACAGAATCGCTGAAGCTGGGTACTTCGTCTGCCTTGTACTTATAGATGTTTTCCGAATTCCTGCTTTTGGCGGGCCGGGCACTTTTTACATACCATAAGGTCATCAGGGTATCCAGGTTGCTGAGGATTTCCCCGCTTTTCCGCACCTCTTCACCGCCCTTTCCACCGCCTGTTTGTCCAAAGGCAGAAAAGCTGAGGCAGAAGCAAACAAATATAAGTATGGATATATGTCCTTTCATTCTTCTCTTCGTGCAAATATATTCATTAATTGATTAGAAAAAGCCAGCAGTCTGCTTTCGTCAAAACTGCGCCCTATAATCTGTATCCCAAATGGCATGCCATTGCTGTGCCAGCCAAGGGGTAAGGATATGGATGGCAATCCTGCAATGGCAGATGGAATGGTGAATATGTCTGCTAAATACATCGCAATAGGGTCTTCTGTATTCTCTCCTAACGCAAAAGCGACCCCGGGTGATGTAGGAAGAATTAAAAAATCATTATCTTTTAATAGATCTTTGGTATAATCGTTTATTAAGCGCCTCACCCTCTGGGCTTTATTATAATAAGCGTCGTAATAGCCTTCGCTGAGGACAAATGTGCCCAGCATGATTCTTCGTTTCACTTCAGGGCCAAAACCTTCACTCCGCGATTTTACGATCACTTCTTCGAGTGTTTTGGCATCCTGCGCTCGGTATCCATAGGTCATCCCGGCATAGCGCGACAGGTTTGATGAGGCTTCTGCCGTAGCCAGTACATAATATACCGGTATCATCTGGTCGAGATAGGGGAATGAGGCGTTTTTATTCTCGAGTCCTGATGCCTGCAGCGATTCGAGGATCTCATGAAACCTTGTTTTAACTTCAGGATCTACCCCGGGATGGTTGATGCATTCATCGAGGTACACAAGTTTGTATTTTTCCTGATTGTCTATTTGTTCTGAATATGCCGGCACAGGTTCTGAAGAAACCGTGGCATCATACGCATCTTTGCCGGCCATTACCTCCATCAGCAGTGCAACATCCTCAATATTATTGCTTACAGTGCCTATCTGGTCGAAGGAGGAAGCAAAAGCCAGCAGGCCATGTCTGGATATTCTGCCATAGGTAGGCCTGAACCCGGTAACCCCGCAAAAAGAAGCCGGCTGGCGGATAGAACCTCCCGTATCGGAGCCCAGGGCTGCATGGCAAAAACCGGCCGCAACCGCTGCTGCCGATCCGCCTGACGAACCGCCCGGTACCAGATCTTCGTTGAGGGGATTTCTTACAATGCCATAAGCCGAGTTTTCGTTGGAGGAACCCATGGCAAATTCGTCGCAATTGGTGCGGCCAATGATAATGACATCTTCAGCCAGCAGCCGTTCTACCGCCGTGGCAGAGTATATAGATTCAAAACCCTGTAGAATTTTGGAGGAGGCAGATACTTTGTGCCCCTTGTAGCAGATATTGTCTTTGAGGGCAATAACCATCCCGGCCAGTTTACCGGCAGTACCTGCGGCAATTTTAGCATCTATGGCGGCAGCTCTTTCGAGTGCCTCATTTTCAAATACTTCTAAGAATGCGTTGAGATTTTTTCGCTCTTCTATCCGATCCAGAAAAGTACGCACCTGTTCGGTACAGGATGTTTCTTTCTGTTCCAGGCGATTCCTGTAGCGTGTATATCCGGTATAGCGCTGCAATGCCGCCTCCTGTTTATTAGAATTATTCGGGTTTTTTAGGCTCTTCGGGTTTCATGCCATCTTCAATGTTGGCCTTTACTTTTTCCTTGGCATCGTTAAATTCACGAATGCCTTTGCCAATACCCTTCATTAATTCAGGCACTTTTTTACCACCGAACAATAACAGGATCGCAGCAAAAATGAGGATCCATTCCATACCGCCCGGAGCACTAAGAAGAAAAACGGATGTTAACATAGTTATAACTTTTCTTTATAAAAACGCTGCAAAGATAGGCATTGTTCTTCAAAAGGACAATCTTTCATCCGAAACTGATATAAATCATTTCATGGGTTGTTTAAGGCTGCCAATTGCTAACATCAGCAGTGTTACTATACATGTAGCAATGGTTGGTACTTAACTATCCATCACCCTCTCCACGGGCACAATTTTTCAAAACGAAATATGTTGACGGGACGCTGATGTTTTCGCCAGCGCAGGCATAAATCATTCTTTGCTCCGATTCCGCAAAGAAACTATGTGAGAGACGCTGATGGGAGGAATGCAAGGAGCCGTCATTGCATATTAATAGCGTCATTGCGAGGGAATGCGACCAGAGGGAGCCATGACCGCGGCAATCTGTTGACCTACCTCCGATCGTCCTAATAGCGTCATTGCGTTCCTTGCGGAATCGGAGCAAGGTATGGATTTACCGAAGCGGACGTGGCAACCCGAAGGCTCATGGAACGAAGTGTAATAATCCGTTCACCGACCACCGAACATCCTAAACGCGTCATTGCGAGGGAGCGAAGCGGACGTGGCAATCCGTTCACCTACCTCCATGGCTGAAAAAAGCTACCCAACCAACCTTGCCAACAACTACCACAGGTGGACCAACACCTGCAGGTGTTGGTATGTTGGTATGGGGGAAATATGCTCCAGCCTTTGCCTCTAAATCTCTTCACTGGTCTGTGTCCCCACAGACCGGAATGGCCAAAAACATCAAATATCCTTACCAACACCTCCACCAACAATCATTAACACTGCTAATGTTGGTAGTTGGTATGAGGCTATTAATACGTACGGCTTTTCAGGACGGGATTATTACGCTACGCTCCATGAGCCTTTGGGTTGCCACGGTCATGGCTCCCTTTGGTCGCATTCCCTCGCAATGACGCGTCAAAGGAAAAGTTGAAAAAAGCCGTCATTGCGGCAAGAATGCGAGGCACGAGCATACGCAAGCCGCAACCCCGTGGTGTACATCCGTACTTGATAAAAGCGCCTGACCCCTGTTTCCTGGCTCCTGCCTTACCAACACCTCCACCAACAAACAGTAACACTACTAATGTTGGTAGTTGGTAATGGGGCTATAAATAAGTGAGGTGGTCGGTGAACAGATTGCCACGGTCATGGCTTCCCTTTGGTCGCATTCCCTCGCAATGACGGTTCAAAAGAGCCGCAACCCCGTGGAGTACATCCGTACTTGATAAATGCGACTGACTCCTGACTCCTGACTCCTGACTCCTATTTCTCCCTGCCATAAAGTCAAATAAAGATTTTCGGTACGTTTTTTGCAATAAGTGGGCACTGCTACCGTCTATAAAGATGTTTTGTCCGTAATACCATTTAAAATTATCAAGCGTTATAGCCTTCTTTTATCAGACTACCATGCACTACAAACCAGTTTTTAGGGGATTACTGTTCCTGATTTTCCTGCTTTCTTTTACTGTTTCTGCCTCGGCTCAGAAAACATATACCCTCAGCGGCTATATCAAAGACAAATCGAGCGGCGAAGAACTTATCGGCGCCACTGTGATGGTAAAAGGGACTACCAAAGGGGCTACCACCAATTCTTATGGCTATTTCGCGCTCACATTGGCACAGGGTGAATACAGTTTCCGCATCGATTACCTGGGTTATAAATCGTTCGAAACCAAAATAAAACTGAATGCCGATACCCGCATGACCTTTAAACTGGAACCGGATAATGTGATGAATGAAGTGGAAATAAATGCCGAATCGCCGCGGGAACAGCTGGATAAAACCCAGATGAGCAAAATAGAGCTCAATGTGCAGCAGATGAAAAAGCTGCCTGTTCTTTTTGGAGAAGTGGATGTGCTCAAAACCCTGCAGCTATTGCCGGGTGTGCAGAGCGGTTCTGAAGGCAGTACCGGTTTTTTTGTAAGAGGAGGTGCGCAGGATCAGAATCTGATCATCCTTGATGAAGCACCCGTGTACAATGCATCGCATTTGTTTGGCTTTTTCAGTGTGTTTAATTCGGACGCCATCAAAAATGTGGAACTTTATAAAGGAGATTTTCCTGCCCGCTATGGGGGGCGCCTTTCTTCGGTGGTAGACATTACCTTGAAAGACGGGAACAATGAAAAATTCTCAGGCGAAGGCGGTATCGGTCTTATTGCTTCAAGGCTTACCCTCGAAGGGCCGATCAAAAAAGGCAAAAGCTCTTATATCATCTCAGCAAGAAGAACTTATGTAGATGTATTCACCAATCTTCTCAATGAGATCAACAAAAACAAACCCAACTACAATATCATCCCGGCCTATTATTTTTATGATGCCAATGCCAAGATAAATTATGAACTCGACTCGAGCAATAAGGTATTTTTAAGCGGCTATTTTGGAAGGGATGTTTTCAGTTTCAACAGGGGTACTTTTGGTTTTGGTTTCAACTGGGGCAATGCCACGGGTACCGCAAGATGGAACCATGTTTTTTCTCCGAAACTGTTTGAAAATACAACAGCTACCTTTACGGATTATGAATACAATATATCCAGCACCAGCAACCAGCTTACCTTTAACCTCGGTTCGCATATCCAGGACTGGGCGGTAAAAACTGATTTCGATTATCTGGCCTCCGGTACCCATTATATCCAGTTTGGCGCATCAGAGATCTACCATATATTCGATATCTCCCGGTTTTCACTGCAAACCAGTACCAATCCTACCAGTACCACGCTGGGCAATACCCTTTTCGGAGATGAACTTGGCGCATACATCAGCGACAACTGGGACATGAGCGACCGATGGAAACTGAACTATGGCCTGCGCTGGAGCGGCTTTGTATCGGGCGGCAAGTTTTACAACGCGCCTGAACCGCGACTGGCCCTGCGCTATAAACTTACAGATGATGTGTCGCTTAAGGGCAGCTATACCCATATGAATCAGTACATTCACCTGGTATCCAATTCAGGATCAACCCTGCCTACCGATATCTGGTACCCGACCACAGCAACGGTGCCGCCTCAGAAATGCGACCAGATTGATGCCGGGGTCACCACCGTATTATTGGGCGATAAACTTACCCTTACCGATGAGGTATATTACAAACAATATCAAAACCTTATAGATTATAAAAACGGGGCACAGTTATTTCTGAACCCCAAAATTGATACCAGTTTTGTTTATGGAAACGGATGGAGCTACGGCAATGAAATTTTCCTGCAGAAACAATCAGGACGCTTTACAGGCTGGATCGCTTATACCCTATCCTGGAGCCAGGTGCAATTCAAAGGGAATACTACTGAAACAAATATAAACGGGGGGCAGGTGTTTTATGCCAAATACGACCAGCGGAACAACATCAGTGTAGTGGCCAGTTATGACCTTACCGAAAGGCTGTCGATTTCAGCAACATTTGTGTTCCAGAGTGGCAGTCTTACCTCCTTACCTACAAGTTATTCCCTTATCCAGGACCCGAACCCTACAAATCCCTTTATCAATACCTCAGAAGATACGCGGAACAATGTAAGGCTGCCGGCATATAACAGGCTTGACCTGGCCATCGTATGGAAATTCAAACCCAAATGGGGGCATTCTGATCTTACCCTCAGCGTGTATAATGTATATGACCGGCTTAACCCTTATATTGTGTACATCAATGTGCCTTCAGCTTTGCCCGGCAGTTCTACGCTGAACATCCCGCAAGGTGCTACCGTTCAGCAGATTTCGTTGTTCCCGATCATTCCTTCGCTCACCTATAATTTTAAATTTTAATACGGCCATGAAAAGAAATTTAAAATATCAGTTCTTCATCGTTATTATATTATTACTTGGCCTGAGTTCATGTCTGCAGAAACAGATCGACATCAAACTGCCGCCATTCAAAAGCATGCTGGTAGTGGAAGGATATCTTGAAAAAGGAAAGCCATTCACCGTAGCCGTATCGCAAACCAGCAATTTCTTTGCAGCACCCGATCTTAATGCTGTTTTTCTTCGCAAGGCAACAGTAATTCTTAGTTATAAAAATGTGGTGGACACACTGGTTTTCAACCCGATACCAGATCTTAAGCATTTAAAATGGTTCAATTACCAGCTTAAAAACAAGGACACGGTACCCTTAACCAATGGCACTACATATTTCCTCAAAGTAATTGATTCCACTGGCAGGGTGGCAACGGCACAGACCACCTGGATGGATTCGGTTAAAATTGATTCTGTTAAGCAGGTGATCACCAAAATAAACAACTTTAAATACGACACATCCATGCATGTGTTTTTTAAAGACCCTTCAGGCTCTCAGAATTATTACCGTTTTGTTGCGGTAGATCACAGCAGGAATGATTCGGTAAGGGTTGATAATTATGGGAGTGATCAGCTGCTTGGCGGACAGGTTATATCTCTCAGTACAGGGCATAATTATAGACACGGTGATACCTGCGATATTACCCTGTATCATATTGATAATGCTTATTATACTTTTCTGAGTACTTCAGAATTAGCAGATAATGCGAACGGTAATCCTTTTGCTTCTCCGGCCACCATTATTTCCAATATAAGCGGCGGCACCGGAATATTTACTGTATTACCGGAAAGCAACAGGCGGGTGGTGTTTAAGTAACAGGTACTTGAATTCAAAACGAATTTTTCCGGCGTCAGCATAGATTGAAAGAAGGTTTATAAAAATCAGCGAGCAACTTTATAAACATTAAATACGTCTTAAGGTCATTCAGGTGTAATTTTTAAAGACAATTATCAGAAAGCTGAATTTTAGTATCGTATTTTGCGCTATAATAACACAAACGCAGTATTCCATATGTTAAAAAGCATTTCATATATAAGCCTTATCTGTCTTCTTCAATTTGCGGTAAGTTCCTGCCATTCTGCTCATTCAGGCAATGGAAATACTTCAATGCATCAATCAGATTCTACCATAAATCCCGGTCATGATACCATAAAAGCAACTGTGGCTGCCAAAGACAAAAATACACAAACCCTGGATGATGGTGCCACGATGACGGTGGGCAACAGCATCAGTGAAAACTTATCAAAATCAGACCATTATTCTGTTTTTACAACATTGCTCGAAAAATCGACATTATATAAAACACTGGGACAAAAAGGATCGCTCACGGTTTTTGCACCTTCAGATAAAGCCTTTGATAAACTGGATAAAAAGATATTAAACAGGCTCATGAGTGAGGCCGGGAAAGATGACAGAGACAAATTCCTGAAATATCATATCGTGGGGGGAGCCATGAGGTCTGCTGCATTTACTTCCAACGAAAAGATCAGTACGGTTGCAGGTGATGCCATTTCAGTAATTGTAGATAAAGGAAAGACAATACTGAACGACGAGAATGGGAACAAGGCAGAAATTACAAATCCGGATATATTAAATAATAATGGAATCCTCCATCTTATGGACGGTGTTTTATTGCCAAAGGAGATGAAATGATAGATATAAAAACCGATAGAAGCCAACAGGTTAAAAACAGATATATAAATCCTAATTTGCATATTCAATTCGTACAGCAATCATGAAAAACAGTTTATTTATTTTAATTGTTATTTGCCTTATAGTTCCATTCAAAGCCTTCCCTGGTGGGCCCGGCGATTATGCACCTGTTATAAAGGCACAGGCAGAAGCCATGGGCAGGGCGCTGATGAAAAACGACTATGCTGCATATCTGAAATATACAGATCCAAGGGTAATCAAAGAAATGGGCGGAGAAGCCGCATTTACAGATACATTGAAACGCTATGCCGCACAGCGAAAACATTATGGTATGAGCATTTATGAAATTGATGTATCGGATGCTACATGGGTGCTGGATACTGCAGGAGAATTGCAGACTGCGGTTCCGGTTTCTACTGAGATGAAAGTAAAAGACGGCCTGGTTACTACGCTCACTACCTTTATCGGCATTTCAAAAGACAAAGGAAAAACCTGGGTTTTTATGGATACGCAGCAAGGGATAAAAGCCATCCGTGCAAAATATAAAGATATCAGCTCCAAACTTGCTGTTCCACCTCCTCAGGAGCCTACATTTCAGGCGAATTAATATTTTCATGCTTCCCTGGATTCATCTTTTTTGATTTTGTCTCCATCTGCAATCAAGGTATTGATCCTGAATAGTTTGTGATATACATAAGTAACAAAAAGTCCCAGTACACAACCACAGACAACAGATCCGATCCGCCCCAGTGAGGCGTCCCAGACATGGGCACCTTCGGGGTGCATAAGCACGATGATCATGGCAGCTAGAGTAGACTTGGCTCCGGCATTCAATTTAAAGAGATCGCATAAAAACAAAGACACTACGGCTCCGGCACCCATATTATAGGGCATGGGAATATCGAAGAGTAATATTAAAAACCCTGATAATGCACCTGTCAGGTTTGCCTTTATCCGGGTGATTGCCAGTGGCATGGCATCTGTACCTTCGGGGGATAAAACCAGCACAGCAGAAATGAGGCACCAGGCAAAATCGAACCAGGAAATCCACCCGGATACGAGATAACTGAGCGCTACAGCAGTGATATTTTTCAGGATATAAACGAGCAGGCTCTTATAACGGGGGTTCATAAAACAGATGGTTTTAAATATTACTGTTTACCACCATGCCGCTGAATGGCTATTTCATTTGATTTTTTAACCAACTCTAAAAAAACAGGAATATTGATATCCGACAGCTTGTTGATATACAGGCATCCTTTGCCGTTTTTAAATTTACCCAGGTCCATTGTTTTTGATAATGATTCTACTACACCTGCCGTGAGATATACAGATATATTGGCTTTTCTTGGCGAAAAACCGACCATGCATGAATCACCTTCATGTCCGCTGGCATACTTATAATGATAGCTTCCGAAACCAATAATACTGGTACCCCACATTTTGGGCTCCTGGCCGGTCGCTTTTTTGAATATATCAACCAGCGTATAACAGTCGTTGCGCTTTGTTTCATCTGTTATGGTATCTATAAAGGCGTTCACACTTGATTCTGTGGGTTTTGTTTTTTGCTCTTTCATATTTTGGGGTATTTATAATGACAAAAATAGAAATAATACTGTTTTCAATTTAAGAAATCCGTTTTGATCTTTTTATCTAAATTCGCCAGACAGATTATTAACACATTACATATGAAAACTATCAGATTAACTTTTTTGATTTTTGCCTTATCTTTTTCTTCGACATTTTTATTTTCAGGATTTAAGTCTGCATTCAAACCCGCTTTTTTGCCGGGGAAACAATTGGATGTTTCGATATCCCTTGATTCCATAAAACCGGGACCCATCACTATCAAGCAGCTGAATACGGTTAAAGAATTGATCATCAAATCAGGCGGAACAAATTATATCGCCAAAAGCTATAATATTATGGTGATGCCATATAAGGGGCCAAATCATGTCATTCCGGGTAGCGGCAATAAAATTCTTTTAAGCACTTTGCTTTTCCTGCGCAATTGCAAACCCGGTGATCAGATCATCCTGGTAAACCTCAAACTTGCAGGCGACTTTGAAGCCAGGCCGGTGGCGGATCCTAAATGGAAGATCGTACCGGAAAGCAACTGATTTTGTGTTTTCATAAATATCAAATAAATAAGTTGTCTGGAGCGTTATATTAGTTCAAATGAAAATAAGCGGAACTATATTGAAATATGCCCCTGCATTCCTGGGTTTGTTCCTGGTATTTTCCAGTTATCGATTTGATTTTCATGATATAGCAAAACAGAATAATCTGCCATCTGTTGAAATATCTCTTGATTCTATAAAGCCAGGCTCTATAAGTCTGGCACAGATCAATTCATTGAAAAAACTGACCATCAAAACAGATGGAAGGGTTTGTCTTGCCAAATCATATGACATTGGGATTGCACCAAAGTCCGGTCCCGCTCATTTTATCAAATGGTCCGGAAATAGTCTGCCGGAATCAGCCTTATTCTGGATGAAAAAATCACAGCCGGGCGATATGATCATCATCGGCAATCTTGTTATCAATGGCATAGATAAATACCAGGTGGTTAAAGACCCGACATGGACGGTAATCAAAGAAAATTAACATCGAATGATGAAAAGGGTTCATGCTATAAAAGGTTTTTGGATGGGATTATTCTTTATGGTTTTGATATTTACAGGCTTCAGCTCTTATAAAAACTCCGGGTTATCAAGTTCAGGTGCTCCGTATATTGATATGTATCTTGATTCTATTCAAACCGGCCCTATTACTCAAAATCAATTGCTTTCTGCTAAGAAACTGGTGGTTATATCCAATGGTATTTCTAATGGTGTAAAATCATTTGATATAGGATCGATACCGAATGGAGGGGCCGGGCGTTATGCACATTGTATCGTAGCGAGTATATCTCCATCAGTTAAGTCAGTTTTTCAAGATGTAAAACCCAAAGATCTGATTATGGTCGGAAACCTGAAACTTTTCAATCTTGAAAAATTTATGAATGATCCCCATGCAAAACCTTTGTGGACCGTTGTTGCAGCCAGCAAATAAATCCTCCATCAATATGCCACCAATTCCTCAATAGCCGCAGCCAGTCTGCCATGTGGCAGGAAATTCTGTTCCAGTTCAGGGGCAAATGGTACAGGTGTATCCAGCGACCCCAGGCGACGCACAGGGGCATCCAGGAATTCAAAGGCATATTCAGAGATCCATGCGGCAATTTCACCCCCAAAACCTCCTGTCAATGTATCTTCATGAAGGACAAGTGCTTTGCCGGTTTTTATGACAGATTCCAATACGAGTTCCTTATCCCAGGGCAATAAAGTCCGCAGGTCAATGACATCAATATAGGCATTTGGGTTTTGTTCGGCATATTCCACTGCCCAGTGTACCCCAGCCCCATAGGTTATGATACTCAGATCATCACCGGATAATACCCTGCGTCCCTTGCCGATCTCAATTGTATAATAATCATCATACACTTCTTCGCTTACACTGCGATACAGGGCTTTATGCTCAAAAAACATAATTGGGTTCGGGTCCTCAAATGCCGCATTGAGCAGACCCTTTGCATCCATTGGTCCGGATGGATATATTACTTTAAGTCCGGGTACATGGGTAAACCAGGCTTCGGTGGATTGTGAATGAAAAGGCCCGGCCCCTACGCCCGCCCCTGTGGGCATACGTACTACAACATCTGCATTTTGCCCCCACCTGTAATAGATCTTTGCAAGATTATTAACGATCTGGTTGAAGCCAACAGTTACAAAATCAGCAAACTGCATCTCTACCATGGCTTTGTATTTCTTTATAGACAATCCCATGCCGATACCTACAATAGCTGATTCGCAAAGGGTGGTATTGCGTACCCGATCCTCGCCGAACTGCGCTGAAAAACCTTCGGTAATTTTGAAAACACCACCGTATTCTGCTATATCCTGTCCCATTAATACCAGGTTCGGATATTTTTTCATGCTCTGTTTCAGTCCGTCTGATATCGCATCCACCAGTCGTTTTTTTGTTTTGGATGTCGTGGATGGGAAAATGCCAAAATGATGGCTGTCTTCCATACTATTGGATGATACGGTTTTGCCCGGTGTATAGGGCGCATAAATATCGCGTATTTCTTTTTCGGTATCGGGGATAGGGGCTGCTTCATTCAGCACATCTTCGAGGGCTGAACTTATTTCATTGTCAAATGTTTTGCGATGCGATTCTATAAAAGATCTGTCGATAATATTTTCATCAAGCAGCCATTTTTCAAAATTATGCAAAGGGTCTTTTTTCTCCCATATTTCAAAAAGTTCTTTGGGCACATATTTGGTACCTGAGGCTTCCTCATGTCCCCGCATACGGAAGGTCATGCATTCTATAAGGACAGGTTCCGGACGCTCGCGCATTTTTTCTGCTATTTCAGATATGGTATTATATACCTCCAGGATATTGTTGCCGTCTATTTTATCGCCGGGCATTCCATAGCCAATAGCCCTGTCTACCAGGTCTTTGCAGGCATACTGCTCGTTGGTGGGGGTAGATAATCCGTACCCGTTGTTTTCAATGATAAAAATAACCGGCAGTTTCCAGACGGCAGCGGTATTTAAGGCTTCATGGAATTCGCCTTCTGATGTACCTCCTTCGCCCGTAAAAGCCATGGAGATTTTCTTCTCTTTGCTGAGTTTATGTGCCAGTGTCACGCCTGCGGCAACGCTCAGCTGCGGCCCGAGATGTGAGATCATCCCTACAATATGGTGTTCATTGATCCCAAAATGAAAAGACCGTTCCCTAGCCTGGGAATAACCGCTCGATTTGCCTTGCAGCTGGGCAAAAAGTTTATGCAGGTCCACATGCCTCGAAGTAAAAACCCCGAGATTGCGATGCAGCGGCATGATATATTCATCCGCATGGAGCGCCATGGTGGCACCCACCGAAATTGCTTCCTGCCCGATACCGGAGAACCATTTGCTTACCTGACCTTTGCGCAGCAGCAATAGCATTTTTTCCTCTATCAACCTGGGAAGCAGCATGCCGGTATAAAGTTCCCGAAGCTTATCATCGGATACATTGCCGCGGTTGTATTTGATATGAAGCTCTTTCAGAGCGCCGGATTTATTGTCTGATGCCATGGTTCAAAATTAGGAGATAAAATGGTCATTTGAGAATTTGAGAAGGAGGCAATTTGAAAATTATGATAGTGGTCTGCGGGGACATAAACCCGGGACAGAGTTTCAGGATTATGATGCTGTGCGGAGAATCTGATGGGAAGCTAAGAATTAAAAATCAATCTTATAACTCAATATGGGCAGTAATCCTGCCTGGTAGCTGGTTTTAAATGTTTTGGAAGGTGCATCGAAATAAGTCTGGAAAATATTTTTGGTATTTGTAACATTCTGTATGTCAATAGACCATGTTACAGTGCTTTTTTTAAGGTTTCGTTTCATGCTGATGCCGATATCGGTTCTGAAATAGTCAGGTAGTTTCAGGGCATAGGCAAGGTCGTTTTTATAAACAGGTAAGTCTTTGAGCAATGTAGCTGCCGTGTCAAAAGGTGTTTGCCGCAACCCTCCGGCATAGGTAAGCTTAAAATTCAAGCCCAGAATCCTGTTTTGGAGCGCAGCCCCTGTTTTAATTTCCTTACCCCCGGTAATATTGAACGAATAGTTGCCATCATAAAGTGTATGATACCATGTGCCATTTGAAGCTTTATATTTTGACGCATAAACAGACGAGCAAATAATATAATAAATACTATTATGCAGAAATTGTTCAAATGTGAGTTCCAGGCCTGTGTTTTGCCCCTGCCCACTGTTTACCAATGGCATAGTGGGATAACCATATTGCTGATTGATGATGGAAAAAGTGTTTAAAGGATCAGGGCTTACAGGGATATTATATAAAAATTGATCATATAATTCTGCCTTTAAATGGATATATGGGGTTATGGAACGATCATATGACAATACAAAATGTTCTGATTTGCTAAGTCCCAGGTTTTTATCAGGCTGTGAATAACTGCCATCCGGGTTTTGGACCTGTACAAAATAAACGCCCAATGGTTGAACCTGGCTGTTCAGACCATAACCGAATGCTACTGTTTGAATGGGGGATAATTCATATTGAACAGATGCTCTTGGCTCAAATGAATAAGTATTATTGAGTAGAAGAGAGAGATAATGAAGTCCGGAATTAAATGTCATCTGGTCTGTAACTTTATAGCCCCATTGAACAAAAGACTGAAGCGTATACGAATTCCCTTTTTGATTGAGATAAGTAAACAGCCTGTTTGTAGTATCGTTACCCCCCTGTTCCAGGATATTGAAATTCAATCTGCTGATAACTATCCCCGCCTTGAGACTGTTTCTTGAATTTATCTTTTTGTTGAGCGTAGAAGAAAGCGCAATTGTACTTTGAATAAAACTTTCATTGCCATTCAATTGCGGGTTATATAATTTATCCAGTTTGTAACCCGTCTGGCCGTTGCCGGTTCCTGATATTACAAATGCCGATTTTAGGTACGTATTCTCATCGAGCGAAAGGAAATGGGTAATACCTGTTGCCCCGGTATTGGAATAAAAATCGGAACTGAAACGTGTGGAATAATCAGAAATCCATTTCATTGAATCTTTCACAGCATCCTGGTATTGAGAACTTAATCCACCAAATCCAAACAAGGTAAATGTACCTGCTTTATTGGTCGGGAAATAGAAATTATACGCCAGATCCTGGAACAGGATAATTCCTGTGCCGATATTGACGCCCAGTTTCTGGATAAGTGTAGGTGTGGAATAACGATAATTGATAAGATAAGACCCTCCATAATTTTTAGCAAAAGGGCCTTCTGCGGCAATATCAAGGCCAATAAATCCAGCCTTGGCAGTATACTCATGAATTTCGTCATTGCCTTTTCGCAATTTCAGATCAAAAACACCTGATAAAGCATCACCATATTCAGCAGGGAATGCTCCGGTTAAAAAGTCAGAGTTCGTAAGCAACTGGGAACTCAGGATTGATATGCCCCCTCCTGAGGTACCTACGCTGGAAAAATGGTTCGGATTGGGAATATCTATACCTTCCATCCGCCATAATAATCCGTTTGGTGCATTGCCCCTGATCGAAATATTGTTGTTGCCATTACCACCTGTGGCCACCACCCCGGGGAATGCTGTTGCCATTCGCATCGGGTCTTCCAGGGCAGTTGCGTATCTTTCCGTTTCTTCTACTGAAAACATCCGCGCACTTACCACCGCAGCATCATCCAGAGCCTTGTTTTTTTCGACTTTATGGGAAATTTCAACTTCTTTCAGATTGGAAATATCTTCTTCAAGTTCAATATTGAGTACAACCTCCTTGCCGGAGTTGACTTCAATGCCTGGAAGTATTAAATCCTTATAGCCCAGATAAGTAATTTTGAGAGATTGATTCCCAACGGGCACTGAATTTAATTTAAAGTGTCCGTTTATATCGCTCGATGTTCCAATTTGAGGATTTGAATTAATAACAGCTATATGGGCTCCCGGGATTGCTGATTGAGACACTTTGTCAACCACTTCACCGCGAACAGTTTGTGTAAGTACCTGCCCTGCAGCGCTATTCGCCATGGCCAATACAACAGCAATTACCCATAACTGATTGCGAATGCGCGTCAAAATATTAAATCATTGAATTCCCCAAAAGCAAATTTAATTATTTATTCCTGTCCGTGGTCGGCATCCCCTTGTCCCCGCCGACTTGTCTGTAGTTTGCGCGGATGCCAACCTGGTACAAAAGCCAATTTGCTTAGACCAAACCTGTAAGGTTTTCAAAACCTTATAGGTTTAAATAATTTGAAAATTTTATCCGTAGTCTGCGGAAACGCCAACTCTGTATCCTCAAGCTTACAGCCTCCGGGCTTGAACCTAATGGCAGCGCGGTAGCAGCAGACTTATAAAATAGTAGACTCATAAGTTGTCAACTTTCCAAAAGTTGCCAACTTTCGTTGATTCGGCGCAGAAAGTTGCCAACTTAACAAAAATATTTGTCCCAGGTCGGCGTCCCCGCCGAAATGCACTTTTTGCTTTTCGGGTTTATTGGTCTATGTCTTGGCGGTGACGCCAACCACGGACAATTGGTTGATGAATGAATTTAACCTAATTTTGTAATATGAATCAGGTAAATGAAATAAAATCAATCCTGAGTTCGGGGCTCCCGAAATTAAAAAAGCGGTATCCGATTTCAAGCATGGCTATTTTTGGTTCTTATGCACGTGGAGACCAAACAGAAAACAGCGATCTTGATATATTAGTAGAATTTAACGGAGATATCGGCTGGGATTTTTTTGACCTGGCTAAAGAAATTGAAGAAATTCTTCATCTGAAAATTGACCTGGTATCAGGAAAGGCAATCAAACCACATTACTGGGCGCATATAAAACAAGATCTTATATATGTCTAAGCATTATGATAATGTTATTATTGTTGACCTGATTGATGCTGTCGATGCAATTTTGGAATTCACGAACAACCTTGGTTTTGAAGAATTCCTTTCAGATCGTAAAACAAGGGATGCTACCTATCGAAATATTGAAGTTATGGGCGAAGCTGTTAATAGATTATCTCAGGATTTCATGATCGTTCATCCGGAGATACCCTGGAATAAAATGATTGCGTCAAGAAATGCTTTGATTCATGGATATGACCAGATTGATGATAAAATTGTCTGGAATATTGCTACGCACATATTGCCCGAATTGAAAAAGCAACTGGACGCTTTAGAGAAACAATTCTAAATCACACCATTTTGATTTTGCTTCCTTTGTTTGTGTTTTCAGCAACAAGCTGATATCTTCAAAATCACGCAGCATCTTAGTCCACCCCTGAATAACTATATTTGCACAGATATATGAGTACTGTACGCAAATTAGCCTCCCAAACCGTCTTATACGGTTTTACCTATTTCGCCGGGCGGCTGCTCAGTTTCATGCTCACGCCTTTCTATACAAGGATTTTTGCACCGTCGGAATACGGTACCATTTCCATCATTTATTCATTGATTCCTTTTCTCACGGTTGTTTATGCCTATGGCATGGAGACAGGCTATTTTTATTTTTCGAATAAAGAAAAAGACGATCATAAAATTGCCGGAACGGGCTTCCTTTCGCTCATTTATTCATCGGTCATCTTATCTGTCCTGCTTATGCTCTGTTCGCCCTGGCTGGCCAGCCTGGTTGATACCAGGGCGCGGATAGATTATATCATTTATATTGCCATGATCCTGGCATTTGACAATATAGCTGTGTTGCCATTTGCCTTTCTCAGGCGCCATGAAAAATCGATGCGTTTTGCGGTTCTCAAAACCATGAATATTATTCTGAATCTCTGCTTCAATTTTTTCTTCCTGGTATTTTGCCCATATATTTTGAATCATAACAGCAGTGGATGGCTCTTTAACCTGGTAAGCATGCTCTATCACTCAGGAGATGGTGTGAAATATGTGCTGCTTTCCAATGTTATTTCCAGTTTTATCATGCTTATTTTATTGCTGCCCGAAATACGGAAAATAGAGTTGAAATGGAGCAAAGAAATATGGCAGAAAATGCTGAATTATTCCTGGCCATTGCTCATTCTTGGTTTTGCCGGTGTGATCAACGAAACATTTGACCGTACACTGCTGAAGATGCGGCTGCCGGGCGATAATATCTACAAGCTGGGCCAGATAGGGATTTACAGTGCCTGTTATAAGATCTCTATTTTCATGACCCTCGCCACACAGTCGTTTCGGTATGCGGCTGAGCCATTCTTTTTCAAGCAGATGCGGGAATCCAATTCCAGGGATGTATATGCCACGGTCCTCAAATATTTCAGTTTCGTTACCAGTTTTATTTTCCTGGGGGTGCTGCTATATCTGCCCCTGGCCATGAAAATTATCGGAAAGAATTTCAGAGGTGCGGAAGATATTGTACCTATCCTGCTGATGGCGAACCTTTTCCTGGGTCTTTTCCTCTACCTCAGCCAGTGGTACAAACAAACAGAAAAAGTACTTTATGGTGCTTATGTATCTATAGGCGGCGCCGTAATTACGCTCATTATCAACTATATTTTTATTCCCGAATATGGATATATGGCCTCTGCCTGGGCTACCCTGGCTGCCTATTCCAGCATGGCGATGGTATCATGGGTTTGGGGGCAAAGACATTTCCCTGTAAATTATGATATTGTACGTATCGGATTTTATATCTGGTTTGCTATAGCGCTGTATGTGGTGTCGCGGCTGATGCGGGATGCCATGTTTGATGATGGCTGGACCATTGGCGTCTATTTCCTCAATACGATACTCGGGCTGGTTTATGCAGTCGTTTTTGCAGCTATGGAAAAGCCATCTTTTTTGCTTGGTTTGCCTGTTATAAAAAAATTCAGAAAAGTTTATGCAGATTAAAATTGTAAATAATTCCCGGCATCCGCTGCCGGCATACGAAACCCTGCATGCTGCCGGTATGGACCTGCGTGCCAGCCTGGAAACAGCCGTAACCCTGGGGCCGCTGGAGCGAAAACTTATTCCTACCGGATTGTTTGTAGAAATCCCTGCAGGGTATGAGGCGCAGATACGCCCCCGCAGTGGACTTGCCTACAAACAGGGCATTACCTGCCTCAATACACCCGGTACCATTGATGCTGATTATAGGGGTGAAATAAGGGTTTTACTTATTAATTTATCTTCAGAAGAAGTACTTATTGAAGACGGGATGCGCATTGCGCAGATGATTGTTTCCAGTCATGAACATGTCAAATGGCATCAGACCGATGCACTTGGCGATTCTGAACGTGGGGCTGGTGGATTTGGAAGCACAGGGGTGTGAGAAGATGGCAAGTTAGCAAGTTGGTAAGTTGGTAAGTTGGTGATTGAGAGATTTGAATTAATTTTGGTGCGTATTTCTGATATTTTATGAAAAAAATCCTGCTGTATTTTATCCTGTTTGGTTTCATAACTATAAATCATGCATCTGTTTATGGTCAGGTAAAACCTTCAACGGCCAAAAAAACTGCAAAAAAGAAAATTGCGGCAAAAACGGTTGATAAAGATACCGCAGTAAAAAAAGATATAGAAGCCGAGCCTGAAGATACCATAGATGTGTGGTTTGGAAAAGATATCGTAAACCTGCGCACTTTTGATGGCTGGATTAAAGATGATAATGGCATATGGGTAAGCAGTCCGAACCGGATACCCTATCGCAACCCGGAGTATAACAATGAGTTGTATTATAAATACAACCTGGGCTATGAAAATATAAGGCAGATAAATGTGATTGAAATGAAGATAGATAATGTTCCTTATCTCGGCATTATCATCGAACAGAATAAAGCGCCCTATAAAGACCGGCCCGATTCGTTATTTAAATCTTATGTGGGGGCAGATTATTATCTGATTAATTATGCTGATTATCTAAAATTATGGAAAGATAAAATGAAAATGGGCAAACCCTATGAGG
>Ga0364860_10041_pt1 | contig 100920 bp, 105 predicted proteins | sample ExccelAu500001D4_FD_206916 | JGI IMG/M metagenome (GOLD analysis project Ga0364860, IMG submission 206916) | Enriched cells from Trout Bog Lake Hypolimnion, Wisconsin, USA - BchlTB.Aug20.5000.01 .D4 | ecosystem: Environmental > Aquatic > Freshwater > Lake > Hypolimnion/Profundal zone | place...
CATGTCAACAAGCGTGGGTGATTTTGCAAAACTGGAAGATGTGTCGGCGCATAATTTCCGATCACGAATCGAACAGACCAGCGCAGTTCAGGTGATTTATCTCAGCGGAATCACCAACACTCAGTATCTTTCGAAACACCTGAATTCTCGCAGGAATGTCGAAGAAATTTTGCGATCAGACAAATATGGGCTCACCACCCTTAAAGCCGGCATTATCATTGGGTCAGGAAGTGCCTCTTTTGAAATCATCCGTGATCTGGTTGAAAAGCTCCCGCTAATCATAGCGCCTCGCTGGCTGAATACCCGCTCACAACCCATCGCAATCCGAAATGTGCTTCAATATTTGTTAGGGGTATTGAACAATCAGCCGACATTCAACCACAGTTATGACATTGGAGGAACCAAGGTACTTACTTACAAGGAGATGCTGCTCAGATTCGCCAAAGTTAGGGGATTAAAACGGATCATCTGGGTGGTTCCGGTAATGACCCCACGGCTCTCATCCTACTGGCTTTATTTTGTCACCTCAACCTCCTATTCCCTGGCAATCCACCTTGTGAACAGCATGAAGGTTGAGGTAATCTGTAAAGAGAATAACCTCAACGAGTTGATCGGCGGTATTGAGCTCATTGGGTACAATAAGGCTATTCAGCTTGCTTTTGGCAAGATCGAGCAGAACCAAGTAGTCTCAAGCTGGAAAGATGCCCTAACAAGTTCAGTTCTTCTAAACGGAATCTCACCCCATATCCAGGTTCCGAAATATGGATGCTTCATAGATAAAAGAAGGTTTAAAATCACCCGGGAACCCGAAAAGGTTTTGCAAAAAATCTGGTCAATAGGCGGAACAAGAGGTTGGTACCATGCCAACTGGTTATGGGAAATCAGAGGTGCTATGGACCGACTCACAGGAGGTGTCGGATTGCGGCGGGGACGAAAAAATCCCACTGAAATTTCAGCCGGCGAATCACTCGATTTCTGGCGTGTTTTAATGGCCAATAAATCGGAAAAAAGATTGCTTCTTTACGCCGAAATGAGGCTGCCGGGAGAAGCATGGCTTGAGTTTAAGATCATCAATGACAATGAACTGGTTCAAACCGCCACTTTCAGGCCTCTGGGCATTTGGGGGCGGATCTACTGGTACTCCGTTCTCCCGTTTCATGGTTATATCTTCAAAGGAATGATCAGGGCAATCGCCACAAAAGAGTAATTGATAAAATAAAACTATAAACTTAACCACTATGAGATCCACAAAAATTTTCATTACACTTCTGATTTGCCTGCTGCTTCCCCTGATCATTGGGGGGATATCGGGCTTTGCCACAGCTTCCGGAATCCAGAGCTGGTATGTCAATTTGCACAAACCTTCTTTCAATCCGCCGAATTATCTCTTTGGTCCGGTTTGGAGTTCTCTGTATCTTCTGATGGGGGTCTCCTTGTATATTATCTGGATCAACGGGAAAGGGAAGAATCGTATTGATGCATTGAGAATTTTCACGATTCAGCTGGCACTAAATTTTTTGTGGAGCTTCCTGTTTTTTAAATTTAACCTGATTGGTGTCGCCATGCTTGATATTCTGCTAATCTGGATATCTATACTATTAATGATCATGTTCTTCAGCCGTGTCAGCAAACTAGCTGCATATCTTCAGATCCCCTATCTCCTCTGGGTAACTTTTGCCTCAACCCTCAACGGAGCCATCTGGCTGCTCAACTAATCAGCCTTAAGTGATTCCACTATTTTAATAGAGAGTTTATGCCGGTTTGCACCTTACGAAAAACACAACTAATCCCTTGTTCAACAGACCAGTTATGGGATTTCGTCGCTTCGCCTCAGAATCTTAAGCGGATCACCCCTCCCTATATGGGATTTGACCTCCTCTCAGGTGACCTGCCCCAAAAAATGTATGCAGGTATGATCATCGCTTATCGCGTGAGCCCGCTGATGGGAATTCAAACAATCTGGGTTACGGAGATCACCCATGTCACCGATCTGAAGTATTTCGTGGATGAACAACGGGTAGGCCCTTACAAAATGTGGCACCATCAACATTTAATTGAACCTGTTGAAGGGGGTGTGCTAATGACTGATATCATTGATTATCAACCCCCTTTTGGCTTCCTCGGGGCAATTGCAAACCGACTGATTATCCGGAACAAACTGGAAGAGATTTTTTCCTACCGAAAGGAGAAGCTGGAGCAGATTTTTGGGAAATTCTGATTCTAAAATAACTTTAAAATAATTAGGGAAGCACTCCATTTTTTCCAATATTTTGTTCAATTTCGTGGTTTACCAAATAATAATGATGCTGCATGTTCCTGGAGCAGGCCAACAAAGGAAATAATGATACTGGCAGATGGTTTGCCATGATTATCGTCTTACTGATAGTTATCCTGCTGTTTGGAGGGATCCCGCTTCAACTCGTGATCTCAAGCAGGATGTCGGAGAACCCGGCTCTTCAGCCAAACCCTGAAAATCTTCTCGATCTCTCGGCCTACGACATTGGACCAATCCTCGGTTCTATCCTCGTTATGTTTCCGTTTGTTTTAGGGCTTGTTGCGCTATTACTGATGATTAAACCGATTCACGAAAGGCCAATGCTTTCAGTAATCACTGCACATCCCCGCTTTCGTTGGAGAAAATTCTTTTGGGGCGCTAAAGTCTGGCTTATTTTGATCGCCGCCTTTTCGCTGATTTCCACAATTACCGGATTCCAAAAGGTTGAATTGCAGTTTAATCCGGAAATTCTAATCCAGCTTTTGGGGGTTTCGTTAGTACTGATTCCCCTCCAGGCCGGCTTCGAAGAGGTGCTTTTCAGGGGCTATTTAATGCAGGGATTTTCCAGATTATTTAAATACAAATGGTTAACTTTGCTGGTGACTTCCTTAATATTTGGAGGGCTCCATTTTTTAAATCCGGAAGTAAAGGAATCCGGGGCGTTGATTATGCTTCCCCAATACATCCTGATGGGACTCCTCTTTGGTGTTTGCACCATCCTGGATGAAGGGATTGAACTCGCATGGGGAATGCATGCGATCAACAATATCTTTCTGTCCGTGTTTATAAGACAGGATTCAAGTGCGCTGAATACGCCAGCCCTGTTCCGGATCACGGAATTCAATCCGGTTTTCGATCTGACGGCATTATTCGGAGGATCGGTGCTGTTTATCCTGATTGCACACAAAAGGCTTCAGTGGCCGGATTGGGAAAATTTATTGACCAGAGTTGATTATCCGGCAACTGGCTGTGAAATAATGCCTGATTATCAGAATAATGAATACGAAGAAGACGATTAAAAATAGAAATTTAACCTTTTTAAACTATGGAATTATTTTCAATAAAAGAAGTTTCGAAAACCTATGCCAGTCAACAGGCCCTGACGAAAGTTTCGATTTCGGTAGAGGAAGGAACTATTTTCGGCTTGTTGGGACCCAATGGCGCAGGTAAAACTACCCTGATCCGTATCATCAACCAGATCACAGCACCTGATAGCGGTTCAGTCTGGTTCGAAGGCCGTCTCTTAAAAACCAGTGACATCAGTCAGATTGGATACCTTCCCGAGGAGCGTGGCCTGTACAAAAAGATGAAAGTTGGCGAACAGGCACTTTATCTTGGCCAGTTGAAAGGGCTTTCACGCAGGGACGCTATGAGAGAGCTTAAAATCTGGTTTGAGAAATTCGAGATTACAGCCTGGTGGGACAAGAAAGTGATGGAGCTGTCGAAAGGGATGCAGCAAAAAGTTCAGTTTATCTGCACGGTCCTTCACAAACCAAGATTACTCATTTTTGATGAGCCATTCAGCGGATTTGACCCCATAAACGCCGATATCGTAACCCAGGAAATCCTCCGGATGAAAAAGGATGGCGCCACCATCATCTTTTCAACCCACAATATGGAATCGGTTGAACAACTTTGCGATCATATTGCATTGATTGATAAGTCCAAAAAGATTCTCGACGGACCAACCAAACATATCCGTGAAAAATATAAATCGAATATTTACGACATCTCCTATCGGGGCGAGTTCGACAGCTCCAGCAATAATATTGCACTCAAGTACAATATCCTGAGCCATCAGCAAAACGGAAACGGGAATAAACTGAGTATCCAGTACCCCGAAGGGAGCACTTCGGGTGAACTCATCAGGGATCTCTTCGAACAGGTAGAGATCATATCGTTCAACGAAGTCATTCCAAGTATGAATGAGGTATTCATTAAAGTCGTCAAACAAAACTCCTAAAACAATCACCCCATGCATAAGATATTATTGATTATTCAGCGTGAATATACTACCCGCGTTCAGAAAAAATCGTTCATAATCCTGACCTTGCTGATGCCCGTCATTATGTCGGCAATAATGTTTCTTCCCGGATATTTAATCTCCATGGATGACGAGCAGGTCCGCACCGTTGCTGTTTATGACGGCTCTTCCGTTTTTTTGGGAAGGATGGAAAACTCACAATACACAAAATACAAGTTTATCCCCAAAGAGGAGTATCAGGCTACAAAACAAGACATTAAGAATTCTGCATATTATGCGTTGCTGGTTATTGAACCCAACTTCCTGACCACCAAGACAGTTCAGGTAATCTCCGGAAGCAACATTCCATGGGATCTGAAATCGCAGATCCAGGATAAAATTCAGGGGGTTATCGAAAAGGATAAAATGGCCGAAGTGGTCCGGCAGACAGCTATTCCGGACCTGGAGCAAAAGATCGCGGCAACAAAAACGCACATAAACATCGATACCATCAAGGTTGGTTTGGGTGGAGAGGCCAAAAAAAGCTCGACCGAGATTGGAATGGTGCTTGGCTATATCTTCGGATTTATGATTTACCTCTTCATCTTTATCTACGGCACCATGGTGATGCAGGGGGTTATGGAAGAGAAACAAAGCCGTATCGTGGAGGTCATTATTTCAAGTGTCAGGCCGTTCCAGCTGATGATGGGCAAGATAGTGGGGATTGCCTTTGTAGGATTGACTCAATTCGCTTTGTGGGTGATCCTGGGAGTCGCGATCTTTTCCGCATCCAAAAGTTTCTATCCGGGAGCTTCCCATGTTCAGCAAATTCAGAATGTGATGGCCCAGAATCAGGATGCAGCCCAACAGGTTGCCGCACCGCAAATGGATAAGATTCAGGAAATCTTCTCGATGGTTGATACCATCAATTTTCCACTTCTGATTGGCTGTTTTATTTTCTTTTTTATTGGCGGATACCTGCTTTACAGTTCTATGTTTGCGGCTGTTGGCTCAGCCATTGATGCACAGGAAGATGCCCAGCAATTTATGCTCCCGATCACCATGCCGATTATTCTCTCCATCATTATGATGATGAGTGCTATCAAAAATCCTGAAGGTCCGATTGCTTTCTGGTTCAGTATCATTCCGTTTACATCGCCTATCGTGATGATGGCCCGGATACCATTCGGTGTACCTGTCTGGCAATTAGCCTTATCCATGGTCCTGCTGGTTGTCACTTTTGTGGGAATGGTGTGGATGACCGGAAAGATATATCGTACCGGAATCCTGATGTACGGAAAAAAACCATCCTGGAAAGAGATTGGGAAATGGCTGACATATAAATCGTAGCCGAAAGCTCTACCAGGCAGAAAGAAGTAAGTTGAAATATATTGAAATAAAAAGGCAGGTTCCTCATTACGGAACCTGCCTTTTTAAATAGTTGTATAATCTTCCCTCTGGAACTATATCCGGATTTACTCATCATTTAAAATCTGCCATTTCCCCCTTTCTTACCTATATATTGGCACACCATTCACCGGCGGTAACTACTAAAGCCTGTCGCGGGTAGATCTTTGTGGTCAGAACCCGGTGAACCTCCTCGTCACGGTCAGCGCAGCAATCCACGATCACTGTCAGTACATAATCCTTGTCTGCGGCTTCCCGTAAGGTCGACAGCACGACTCCGCTGGTCGAAATTCCCGCAAGAACAAGGTGTTTGATATCCAGTGACCTGAGCACCACTTCAAGATCACTGCCAGTGAAAGCACTCACCCGTTTCTTGGTAATGATCATCTCCCCGGGCATTGGTGTAAAAGGAGGAGGGATGCGAAAGCTCTCCTCTGAATCAAAATACATTGCAGGATTTTCCTTCATCGTCCAAAAAGATTTGTTATTCCGGCTGATCTCAGGAAATCCCTTTCTGAAACCCACAACCACAAAGATGACCAGGATACCCCTGCTTCGGGCATTTTCAATTACCCGTTGCAGATTATGAATCACGGGCGAACCACCCGGAAGGATTTTTACGGTAGCCTCCTGGATATCCATGACCAGGAGTGCCGTATTTTTATAACGTTTTAGTTGTTCCATCGTTTTAAAGAAATTAAAGGGTAAAGTTCACCCAATATTTTAATCATACAACAACCCTGATCCATAAAATCGCTTCAATTCTTTCCGCTATCTTTGTGGCTTGAGAAATTGGCAGATCCTTGCTACAACCTCATGAACCACAATTATTTCAACGGTTTATACCAGAATAGGGATGATTTTACTTTTAATTATAACTTTTATTGCAGGATATATTCTTATCGCCCTTGAACATGCTGTTAAGATCAACAAATCCTCGATAGCTTTAATAACAGGGGTTCTCTGCTGGTCGGTTTACAGCTTATTTTCACCCGATAAATCCATGGTGAACCAGCAACTCCGTGAACATCTGGGGGAAATTTCAGGGATATTGTTTTTCCTTTTGGGTGCCATGACCATCGTTGAATTGATCGACTCCCACGACGGTTTTGAAATCATTACCTCAAGGATAACACAAACGAATAAAAGGAAGCTTCTTTGGATTGTAGCTTTCATCACCTTTTTTCTGTCCGCGGTTCTGGATAATCTGACGACAACCATTGTGGTTATTGCTCTCCTTAGAAAACTGGTTAAAAACCCTAAGGAGAGATTGTTTTTTGCTGGAATGGTCGTGGTTGCTGCAAATGCCGGAGGTGCCTGGACACCTATCGGAGATGTAACCACCACCATGCTTTGGCTTGGCGGACAGATTACAACAGCTCATATCATGCTTAAGCTATTTCTCCCCAGTTTGGTTAGCCTGATCGTTCCCCTTTTGGTGTTATCCATTTATTTTAAAGGAGCAGTAAACAGGCCGGATTTTTTAAAGGCTAAAGACAATCAACATCTCCCTGTAAAACATCAGTTTGTCGTTTTCTTTTCAGGAATTCTGATTTTGATGCTGGTTCCGGTATTCAAAACAGTTACCCATTTACCTCCATACATGGGTATTTTAGCTGGTTTAGGCATTTTGTGGATTGTGACTGAAGTTATTCACGGAAAGAAAGACGAATCGGCTAAAAACTCCTTCTCGGTGGTTCAGGCATTGCGAAAAATTGACTTACCGAGTATTTTATTCTTTTTCGGGATTCTTATAAGTATCGCGGCACTGCAATCCTCCGGATTATTGACTGAACTTGCCTTATGGCTATCCAAATCCATTGGAAATGTGAATGTTGTAGTACTTTCAATGGGTGTTCTTTCATCCATAGTGGATAATGTACCTTTGGTTGCAGCAGCACAGGGGATGTACAGTTTATCGCAATTCCCGCAGGACTCCTATTTCTGGGAATTCCTGGCCTATTGCGTGGGAACGGGAGGAAGTATTTTAATCATCGGGTCTGCGGCCGGGGTTGCGGCAATGGGCATGGAGAGGATAAATTTCTTTTGGTATCTGAAGAGATTCAGTTTGCTATCGCTCCTCGGCTATTTTTCAGGTGCCGTGGTATATCTTTTACAGCAGCTATTATAAGGGACAGAAACTTCGATCGTTATTGCTATGCACTCACTGACAGTAATCCTGGAAAGTTTGTAAATGATTTCAACCGGACATTTATTCCGGATTAGCCTCGATTCACCTGAAATACCGGATTAGGTAAAAAAAGAATAATTCTTTTTAGAAAAAGCGATTTAGATAGACTGAAAATCATATTTTTATAATCATTATTAACGAATAAAAAACTACCCAAAATGACGAACTTATCACGCAGATCCTTCATGAAAATGGCCTCAACGGCAGCGGCCGGAGCAGTAATTATACCCAATTTCCTTAGCTGCTCACCCAACAGCCGCTTGAATTTTGCGGTAATCGGGGTAGGTGGCCGGGGTGAAGCGAGCTGGACACAGGTTCCTCAGGAGAGCATAGTTGCCATGTGCGATGTGGATGACAGGCAGTCAGCAAAGGGATTTAAAGCTTGTCCAAAGGCAAAACAATATAAAGACTTTAGGGTAATGTTCGACGAAATGGGCAAAGATATAGATGCCGTGATCATCGCCACACCTGATCATACCCATTTCGCGGCGGCAATGGCAGCTATGGAATTGGGCAAACATGTCTTTGTAGAGAAACCTTTGGCACATAATATATGGCAGTTGCGAACCTTGAAAAAAGCAGCCAAACACTATGGTATAGTTTCTCAGATGGGAAACCAGGGGCATACTACCAATGGAATAAGGTTAGTCAAAGAATGGTATGAAGCAGGAGTTCTTGGTCAGGTAAGAGAGGTGATTGCATGGCAAGGCAAATTGGACTTTAAAAATGATGGCTATTTTACCAAACCGGAAAGTTTTCCTCCGGTAGCACAGGAGATACCCAAAGGTTTGGATTGGAATTTATGGCAGGGACCGGCGGCTGAGCGCCCCTTCAACAATATTTATGCACCTGGGACCTGGAGGGGATTTTATGACCTGGGAGATGGGAAATTGGGAGACTGGGCGTGTCATACACTTGACGCACCATTTTGGGCACTCGACCTTGGAATGCCACATACCGTAGAGGGGTTTATACCAAACCCAATGCCCGATCACAGTTTCGTATCAGAAGAATCACTCGTGACCTGGCAATTTGCAGCCCGCGGAGATAAAGCTCCCGTTACAATGAAATGGTATGAGGGGATAGAAAAGCCAGCCATCAGACCTGAATGGGGTGTGGATAAAATTCCGGATGGCGGGATGATCATGATTGGGGATAAAAAAACACTGATTACTGGTGGGCGCCCGAACGATGCCAGATTACTAGTTCCGGAAGAGGAGATGAAGGAATTTCTGAAGCATGCACCGGCCCAGATAATCCCCAGGATTGGAGAGGAGCAGCCAGTCCAGGAGTGGATTGCCGCAATTAAAAATCATTCACTCCCCGGTTCTAACTTCGATTATTCTGCAAGTTTAACAGAAATGATCCAGACAGGTATTTTGGCTCAGCGATTTGGTGGAACCATCCATTATGACCCTAAAAATATGAAGGCTATTGGTCGTCCGGAACTGGATGCGCATATCAAAGAGCCGGTACGAGAAGGATGGGCATTTGGAAATAATCTTATGGTATAAATCAAGGATAATAATCCTCTTTCTTATCTTTGACCAAAACACAATAATAAATCTGCGATGGGGCGCTATGCCGTAATTGACATTGGGACAAATACATGTAATCTACTCATAGTAAACAGGTTAAGTACAGGAACCTGGGATACGCTCTATGACCGGAAATTACCCGTAAAACTCGGGCGCGGCGGAATTCATCAGAACAGGCTTCTTCCTGATGCCATAGAACGGGGTTTAACGGCCCTTCAAACTCATGCGCTCACAATTCAGGCTCATGGAGTTAACGCAGTTAAAGTTGTTGGAACCTCTGCCCTGCGCGGAGCAGTCAATAAGGCTGAATTTCTCGAAACGGTAAAGGGAAAACTGGGATGGGAGATCAAAATCATTGATGGTGAACTTGAAGCTGCCCTGATATTTCGGGGTGTACGATTGTCTCTGCCTGACCGTATGGGAATATACCTGATCATGGACATCGGAGGCGGCAGTACCGAATTTATCCTGGCAAATGAGGCCGAGATCATCTGGAAGAGAAGCTTTAATATTGGAATTGCCCGCGCGATTGAGACAATTCACATGTCAGACCCCGTTACTTCATCCGAAATACTGGTTTTTGAACAATGGTTTGATCAGCATCTTCACGAGTTGTGGAGCATTTGCCGGCAACATCTGCCTCAAACACTGGTAGGGTGTTCAGGGGCATTTGACACGTTTATGGATATTTACGAGAACGAAGAACCTGATCTGAAAATCAGAAGAGTATCCGACTTTCCGCTTGAGGCGTACAAGGAGATTCACAAACTGCTTATTCTTTCAGATCTAGAAACAAGGAGTAAAATGAAAGGGATGGATAAAATGCGCGTCGAGATGATTGTGATTGCCTCGGTTTTTACTAATTTCATCCTCCGGAAACTGAAGATCCCAAAATTGCTGCACACCCACAACGCGCTGAAAGAAGGGGTGATGGATCTGTTCATTTCAAACGGCATATAAACTATCAATATGGTCAGAATTTTAGTCATTGATGACGAGCGGAGCATCCGCAATACGCTTAAGGATATTCTTGGATTTGAAGGGTACGCTGTTGATGTGGCTGAAAATGGATCTTCGGGACTGGAACTGGTCAAAAATACCGAGTATGACATCATCCTTTGTGATATCAAAATGCCCGAAATGGACGGAATCGAAGTCCTTGAGAAGATAATGGAAATTAAACCCAATACAACTGTTGTGATGATCTCCGGACACGGAAACATCGACACAGCCGTTGAAGCTATAAAAAAAGGAGCTTTTGATTTTATCGTTAAACCTTTGGATTTAAACCGGTTGCTGATTACTATCCGCAATGCAGGTGATAAATCGCTGCTCGTAAAGGAGACCATGGTATTAAAGCAAAAGATCTATAAACAATATGAGATAATCGGCGAATCGGCCCAAATTAAGAAAGTGCTTGAGATGACTGATCGTGTAGCCCCGACCGACGCAAAAGTCCTGATCACAGGTCCAAATGGGACTGGAAAAGAACTTGTAGCCAGACGCCTGCATCAATTATCAGCCCGGTCGGAAGCCCCGTTTATTGAAGTCAACTGTGCAGCAATCCCCTCTGAGTTAATAGAAAGTGAATTATTCGGGCACGAGAAAGGAGCTTTTACTTCAGCAATCAGGCAGCGGAAAGGGAAATTTGAACAGGCCGACGGAGGCACACTATTTCTGGATGAGATTGGCGATATGAGTTTATCCGCCCAGTCAAAAGTGTTACGGGCTTTACAGGAGAATATCATCACACGGGTTGGAAGCGATAGCCCTATCAAGGTGAATGTCCGTGTTATTGCGGCAACCAATAAAGAGCTATCCGAAGAGATCAAAAATGGTAATTTCCGTGAAGATTTGTATCACCGCTTAAGTGTGATTCTGGTCAACGTTCCGTCTCTGGAGAGCAGAAAAGAAGACATCCCGTTATTGGCGGACTATTTTATTGAACAGATCTGCAGTGAAAATGGACAACCGCCAAAAGAGATTGAACCTGAAGCCATTGAAGAGTTGCAAAACCGGAAATGGACCGGTAATATCCGCGAATTCCGGAATGTGATTGAACGATTAATTATACTGTGCAATAAAACCATAACCCGGGAGGAGGTGAGGCTTTACGCCCCGGCAGAAAACCTTATTACCGAATAATATCAGTCAGAATTTACCCGGTTGGAGATGTAATTTGTACCCCGATTATTCCTGTTCGGAAGCCAGACATAAAATTACGCGTTTTATAATCCCCAAATAACCGACGGTCGCCTGTTTTTCATCCGGGTAAAAGATGAAATCCGGATAACCAGGAAGCCCAATAAACAAGACTGAAATTTAAATAACCAGTTAACTTCCTATAAATATGTAATATAACTTCAGCCATGTTATGAACAATTGTTGATAATTAAAGTTAGTTTATAGTTGGAAGATTGTTGATACAAAAACTTTAAAATAGTTGCATTTAGGGTACTTTGTGTTGTATATTTGAATCATCAGATCAGCGATAACAGGTTACTTTGAAGTAGTGGAGAAGGAGGCAGACTCTTAGCTGAGTAAAGAACCGGATCATTCAGACCTTCGGGTTTGCGCAATGGAAAAGTCAGAGGTTGGGCGAAAGGAGAAATCCGATCGAACAATCAACCGGAAGTAACGCTAGCCGTTCATTGGAAGGTTGAGTTTAAGACCGGGAGAAAAAAGGGGCGCAAGTTTCTTACACTATTCCGGGGAACTGGAAAGCTGAAAAGCCGGTACATTCCGTACAGTTGAAGAACTGATCGAAAGAAAAGAACCATTCTGTATGCTGACAGACACTCCGTCCGGGAAGGTTAACCGCAAGGAAAACCGAAGGGACAGCCGGAGGATGACGCCCTAAACAGCCGAATCCGAAAGCGATGGGTTGTAAAATTAATCAGGATCCTGCGCAAGCAGACCAACGATGAAAAGGCAGCCAGCCATGATAACCGTAGTCTGACGCCACTGACGAAGCAATTCACCAGCGACGAAATGGGAACAACTTGCAAGAGTGGTTCCCATTTGTGTTTTTATGCCCCCTGCACCTTCCGTATCACCGCCCTCCAAGGGATCCAAGCCATTGAAGGGTATTCAGAATTAACTTGTTTTGAACCGGATTATCAAAAGTGTGGGAGAGCTCCCTGTTGGTTTTCCCTTCATAATCCAGATCGTTATGACCCATGTTAAAGTAAACCATCCGGTATTTTTTATTGGTCCAGGCTACGGGATAATCGCCTTCATGCCAGATTTCCCAGCTCTTGGGTCCGGTTCCAAGCGGAAAACTTACTGGATCAATGGATAAAAGTACCGTAATATCCTGATTTTTGCGCAAATCATTTTGCCAGCTATACCACTCATTTGGTGAAGATTTAAACTTATCCGGCAAATTACCGGTTACCGGATGTCCGACCTGTTCAACCTGCAATATCGCGGAGGTGGGTCGCCAGGTATTTCCTTTATATTGTCCGCTCCCCAAAAATTCGTTGTGGTACCAGTCCCAGTTCTGGGGATAATCGGAGGGGGTGAGTGCAAACCCTGCAAAATGGAATCCAATCCACGCTCCTCCCCGCTTCATGTAATTTTCAAAAGCCATCCTCTGGTCAGCCTTATCCGGCCGCGTATCCAAAAACACAACAATATTGTAACTGGCCAGAAAATTCTGATTCATGTTATCCCAGTTACTGGTCGAATCGTAGGAAAACCGGTATTTTTTAGCCGATTCCGCCAGCCATTTATTCGCTTCATGAACAAAACTAATGTGGGCCAGATCATTACGCCCGGTATAAAACCCGATCACCCTGAATTTAGGGTTCTGTTCCTGGGCAAAGAGACCAATTGAAATCAAAATCAACCCAAAGATCACCAGTGATCTCAGAGTTTTAACCCGTGTAAAGCGACCCATCCCTGAAATAGTATAAGTATGAAAATTAATCAAATTGCTATTGACCGGCACTAATCACGATTTGTCCTTATAAAAATCATCCCGGTGCAGGACAGATAATTCATAGAGAAAATCCCCGATTTTCGCAGTAACAATTTTAAAAAAAGTCTCCCCCTTTTCCGCAGTTGCGAGTGCCGGATTTCCGATTCCGGTATCCCCGGTAACTTTGGTCCACTGCCGCTCAGCCCAGGCCCATCCTTCATTCAGCGCCTGAATAGTAAATACCCGTGCTTTGCCGTCACCAGCTTCAGATAACGGCAAAACCAGTTCAGGTGCAAGAAAGAGCATAAAACTTGTTTCCACCTCTCCCGCATGTTCTCCCATATCCTCAAAATACTGTTCTGCCCCCGGAATCTTAAACCAGTTACACTGGCAAATAAACATTTCAGGAAAGATCAGATTCAATTCCCGGATAATCTGTCGGAAATCATTTCCCCCATGGGCATTCAGAATTACAAGTTTATGGATACCCTGCCGGTTAAGAACAGTGATCAGATCCTTCAGAATCATCATCTGGGTACTCGGATTCAGGTTCATATCCAGTTTCACATCCGGTTGCCCTGTATTAACTCCGAACGGAATTCCCGGCAGAACAATCACCTTGCCCCCGCGGGCCGTGGCAACTCGGGCAGACTCGGCCGCGATTTTTTCGGCGAGAATATTATCCGTACTATACGGAAGATGCAGATTATGAGCTTCCGTTGCTCCCCAAGGCAATACAGCTACCTGAAAATCAACCTCTTTTGTAGTTTTCCAATTTGTTTCAGCTAAAATATGTGATCGCATAAACCGATGAATTTAAAAACATAAAATTAATAAAAGTCAGCAATTATAGAACTCATTGGATTTTTTCATTCGTTATATTACCTTTGAAAAATCAACATGAATGGTAACTATCAACATCCCGAAATATGATCATTCCGATTTACCAGGTGGATGCCTTTACTGACAGGATCTTCAGTGGAAATCCTGCTGCGGTTTGTCCGTTGGACTACTGGCCTGCGGATGAACTTTTACAACAAATAGCTGCAGAAAACAACCTGTCGGAAACGGCATTCTTTAAAAAGAGAGATGATTTATTTGAAATCAGGTGGTTTACGCCGGTTTCTGAAGTTGAATTATGCGGACATGCCACACTTGCTGCAGCTCATGTGCTCTTTAATCATCTTCATTTCAAAGGTGATCACCTTATTTTTGAATCTGCCTTCAGCGGAAAACTCGAAGTTAGCCGTACCAAGGATCTGCTCACACTGAATTTTCCCGCCGATCGGGTGGAGCCTGCCTTACCCCCTGATCATCTTTTCGAATCGTTGGGACGCAGACCACTCGAAATATGGAAAGGCAAATCAGACTATTTGTTATACTATCAGTCGCAGGAGGACATCGAGGAGATCACTCCCGATTTCGGAAAGCTTCAGGCTGTCGAAGCCCGTGGCATCATCATCACAGCGCCAGGTTATGAATACGATTTCGTTTCGCGGTTTTTTGCCCCTAAAGTGGGAATTAATGAAGATCCCGTAACGGGTTCAGCTCACACGACATTAGTCCCTTACTGGGCCCACCGGCTGAACAAACTTAAATTTGAGTCCCGACAATTGTCCACGAGAGGCGGCAATCTGGAATGTCAGCTGATGGGTAAGCGCGTGCTGATCTCCGGTCGTGCCTGCACCTACCTGACCGGTTCAATTAACCTGGCCCCCTCTCTCCTTTAAATCCCCAAAAACGAATGATTCTCAAAATTTAATACAATTCCAATCAATCACTAAAAAAAACCATTTAAAATGAAAATTAACGGATTACGCTATTCTATCCTGTTTATTCTGCTGATGATTTCATGGGCAGGGATCTCGCAGGTAACACTTCCACCTTTCTTTAATTGCAATATGGTTCTTCAGCAGGGGATTCCGATTCCTGTTTGGGGCTGGGCTTCCCCGGGGGAAAAGGTAACCGTAACACTTGATAAGAATGTGGTAAGTACCCGTACCGGGAAAAACGGGAAATGGCGTGTTAACCTTCCCAAAATGAATCCAGGCGGACCTTACATGATGCTTGTAAAAGGTAAAGATCTCCTCACTTTCGGAAATGTAATGATTGGAGAGGTCTGGGTTTGCTCAGGACAATCAAATATGGAATTTAAGGTTTCTTCCACAAAAAATGCAACTACTGAGATTGCCAACGCCAACAACAAGAATATCAGATTCTTTACAGTAAAAAAAAGGATGGCAAAGGATCCTCAGGAAAACCTGGAAGAGGGTGAATGGAGTGAATGTTCACCCCAATCGGTTGCAGACTTCTCGGCAGTGGGTTATTTCTTCGGACGGAACCTTTACGAGCAACTTAAAGTTCCGATTGGTCTGATTCATACCTCATGGGGTGGAACGGTAGCCGAAACATGGATGAGCCCCGAGGCAATTGCGGCAGATCCTGACTTTTCCGAAATGCTCGGAAAACTCAAAAATGTGGATATGAAAGCCGGAAAAGTTGGACCAAACAGCTTTCCCACCCTGCTTTATAATGGCATGCTTAACCCAATCATCCCATTCGGAATAAGAGGGGCAATCTGGTATCAGGGAGAATCAAACGCTTCCAGGGCACAGCAATATAAACGGGTATTCCCAAATATGATTAAAGACTGGCGCACCAAATGGGGTGAAGGGAACTTCCCCTTCCTGTTTGTGCAGCTGGCAAATTTCAAAAAACCGGTCAGCGAACCCGGGGAAAGTGAATGGGCCGAATTGAGGGAAGCACAAACCCAGACTCTTCAACTCGAAAATACCGGAATGGCCACAATTATTGATGCAGGTGATGCCGCTGACATTCACCCTACCGACAAGCAAACTGTCGGATATCGTCTCTCGTTGGCTGCACGAAAGGTAGCTTATGGCGAGAACCTGGTTTATACAGGACCAACCTACCAGGGGATGAAAATTGAAAAAAACAGGATCTTCCTGACTTTTGACCATACCGGAAAAGGACTTCAGGCAAATAATAAATATGGCTATGTAAACGGTTTTACCATGGCCACAAAAGATGGAGCATTTAAATGGGCAAAAGCTACCATTTTAAACACCAATACCGTGATGTTGACCAGTGAAGAAGTGGAAAATCCTGCCGAGGTACGGTATGGCTGGGCAGACAATCCGGATGATCTAAATCTTTATAATTCAGAAGGTTTACCGGCAAATCCATTCAGGACGGATGCCAGACCCGGAAAAACAAAATAAATCGGGCATAACAAAGGCGGTCAAAATTGATCGCCTTTGTTGCTATTCTTTGTCCGGCAGCTAGTCTGGCTATGGACTATAAAACTACTCAACGATTGTTCCGTGTTATAGGCTATTCCAGAAGCATGGGCCACAACCTGCCGGATAACATCGCACTTTCCCAAATTTTAAAAGGCTTCCCAGAAAGAGACAGCCCGTATTCTTCGACAGCCTGCGCGTAACTAACACCCTTTTTGAACAACCAATACAAATGACTTTCAAATAATTGTGCTGTCGTAATCTTTTTATTCATGATTATTGCCAGATCAAAAAGATCCTTTTTAATAATCGTTTCCGAGACAGGAAGGTGTTTATCTTTATGCAAAACCGGTTCATGGTCCTGCAATTTACTCAAAACCCTATAAAATAACCGGTAATTCTCATACTGAATTTTATACGTATGGCTCTTCCCTGTTAGCTTTCGGGTGAAATTAAAGAGCAGAAAATCAGGCTTTCGCATAAACTGACCAGATCTTATTTCCACTGCTTCTTCTAAGGATAGACCATAGTTATAAAGCAGAAAAAGGATAATCCGCTGGCGATCAGACTCGCACCTGTTCATTAAAGTCCGGATTTCATCCGGAGAAAAATAATCTTTCATAAAGATTTTCCTTAAAAGATACCTTGGATAAAGTATTACCTTATAGATAAAAGACCAATTCGACTTAACCAGAAATAATTATCAGATACAGCAATGATTTGGCATCAAAGTCCGGAGGTTGAACTTTTCTCTTTCTATTTAAAATACAAATATATACAATTCATTAATCATTTAAAAAAATATCAGGAAAATCTATTTTACTAATGAATATAATAATCTGATCTCATCGGCCCAGAGGCTATCATCGGGTGTTTCCAGAATAATCGGGATATTCTCAAAATGGGAATCGTTCATCATTAATTCAAAAAGCTCCATTCCGATAAACCCCTGACCAATACTGTGGTGGCGGTCAACACGAGTGGCAAGCTCTTTTTTCGAATCATTAAGATGTATTGCTCTCAGGTAATTCCATCCGATAATCTGTTCAAATTTTGCAAAAGTTTGATCAAAAACATCCTGTGTCCTTAAATCGTATCCGGAAGTAAATGTATGACAGGTATCGATACATACACCAACACGCGATTTATCCTCCACCTGACTGATAATCTCTGCAATCTGGTCAAAAGCATAACCCATGTTGGTACCCTGGCCCGCTGTATTTTCAATGACAGCTGTAACACCTTGCGTAACACCCAATGCAATATTTATCGATTCTGCAATACGGGTCAAACATTCGGTGGGAGAGATTTTATTAAGATGACTCCCGGGATGAAAATTTAACATTTTCAGGCCAAGTTGCTGGCAACGGATCATTTCATCATTAAATGCCTCTCTCGATTTGTTCAGACCCTCCTCCTCCGGATGCCCAAGGTTAATCAAATAGCTGTCATGAGGCAGAATCATTCCGGGAAGGAATCCATTGTCGGCACAATTTTTCTTAAATGCGTCGATACTTTTCCCGGTCAATGGGGATGCATTCCATTGCTTCTGATTCTTTGTGAACAATGCAAATGCCTTTGCACCAATTTCTTTCGCGTTCAGGGGAGCGTTTTCGACACCTCCGCCTGCACTAACATGCGCACCTATATACTTCATTTTTAATTATTTATTTTAGTTTCTAAAAAATTAAAAGAACTTTCCTGCACGAAAATCACACAAATATGGTAAATATAAACGATTTTAAATTGGGGGCCTGGCATAGATTAAGCTAAAATCCGGATAATAGTCGTATATTAGCTATCGCATAATTACTAACCAAAAATAAATACTATGATAGGAAAGCTACTCTTGTCAACTAGTCTTCTTCTGACAGGAACAACTTTCATTGTTTCTGCACAAGGGCAGAAAGAGAAAACAGACTCTGTCAAAATTAAAAAAGGTTGGAATTTCGGGGCAATTCCTACAATTACCTATGATACCGATCAGGGATTTCAGTATGGAGCAGCCGTAAACTTCTATAATTTTGGAGACGGCAGTGCATTTCCCAAGTATAAACACTCCCTCTATTTCGAAATATCACATTTCACCAAAGGGAGTGGAATCTACCGGTTTTATTACGATTCAGAGTCTTTAATACCTGGAATTCAGATCACAACCGATCTAAGTTATTTACCCGATGAAGCCTATGATTTTTACGGGTTTAACGGGTATGAATCGGTGTTGAACAAAGATTGGGAGAAACAATCCAGCCCCGATTATAAAACAAGAATGTTTTATAAATACCAACAGAAGCTTTTCCGGTTTAAAACCGATCTGCAGGGAAAATTTTCAGAATCACACTTTGGCTGGATCGCCGGATTCAATTTACTTAATTACAGCCTTTCTTCCGTGGATATCAATAAGCTCAACAAAGGGTTAAGTGCTGGAGATAAGTTGCCTACAGTTGAACAGCAACCGGGACTTTATGAGAAATATATCCAGTGGAAATTAATCGATCCCCAGGAGTCCAAAGGGGGATTTGTCCCGGAAATCAAAGGCGGAATTGTCTATGATACTCGGGACAACAAGCCAAATCCTATGAGAGGGGTCTGGACCGAAGCTGTATTGGCCGTTGCTCCCGGATTTTTAGGCGCGGAAAGTGGATTTTCCAAATTATCCATAACTCACAGGCAATATGTTACACTGATCAAGGATGATCTTTCATTGGTATACCGTATAAACTGGCAACAAACCTTAGGCGGGCACGTTCCGTTCTACTACGAGCCTCAAATAATCTCTTCTGTGATGACCGGAGCTTCCTCCACCGGACTTGGTGGGGCTAAAAATCTGCGGGGTGTCCGCAGAAACAGAGTTGTTGGTGATGGATATATCCTCGGAAACGTCGAATTAAGGTATAAATTTGCAAAGTTTAGAATGATCAGGCAAAATTTCTATTTAGCCGCTAATACTTTCGGCGATTTCGGTCAGGTGACTAAGAAAATTGACATTTCAAATCTTCAGCTCCCCGCGGATGTAGTCGCTTCTGACTATTTTGATAAAGGCTCAGAACATATCCATATAAGCTATGGCGCCGGTGTACGGTTAGTGATGAATTATAATTTTGTCATTGCTATGGATTACGGAATTGCCACCAATAAACAAGACGGTGATTCTGGAATTTATATCGGATTGAATTATCTCTTTTAATTTTCACCTTTAAAATAACAGGATGAGAACAGCGATTGTGGCTGGTGCTACGGGACTCATTGGCAGGGAATTGGTTCAAAAACTGATCGGTTCGGACGAATACCGGGTAATTTACCTTATTTCAAGAAGAGAAAGTGGATTGAGACACCCTAAAATTAAGGAGATAATAACCAATTTTGATCTGATCTGCCAAATGAATATTGCAGAAAGCATCGACGATGCATTCTGTACATTAGGGACAACGATGAAAAAAGCCGGAAGCCGGGAACAATTTAAGAAAGTTGATTATCAATACATTATTGACTTTGCCAATTTAACTATACGGCTCGGAGCCTCTAAATTCCTGGTGATTAGCTCCATGGGAGCGGATCCGAAATCACCTGCATTTTATAACAAGGTTAAAGGGATGACCGAGGATGCCCTGAAAGGGATGGGATTCAAGCATTTGGTCATTCTTCGCCCTTCTCTCCTTTTAGGAAATCGTGCAGAATTCAGGCTGGCCGAAAAATTGTCAGGTTATGTGATGAAGGCCTTGAATTTTCTGATTCCCGTTAATTTTAAGGCGATTCAGGGCGAAAGAGTGGCGGGATATATGGTAAAAATGGCATTAACAACAACTGAGGCGGTTTCGATCATTAAATCGGGGGAGATACTCCGGGGATATTCATTGAAATCTTAGTTTCATTGGCTTTGTCGCATCGAAATTCATATAGGTTTGATTTTCTGTTGTTTCTATGGTTTCTATGGTTTCTAAACTTGGGTTGATTTGGGACTCCGCAGCATCAGTCGTACTCCTGCTGTATCGCCACTTTTCGTTTAAACATTTTTTTGTTCACCAGAAAAACTCCGGTTAATACGATCACCGCTCCGAAGATCTCCATTCCGGTAAGTTTCTCCCCTAAAACCGGAATAGCAAGCAGTGCCGTAAACACTGACTGGCTCAATAAACTTACCGATGCGACAGTCGATGGCATGTAAGCAATAGCATAATTAATGGCGAGCCATCCAGCCAATTGAGAGATTAATCCGAGCCCTGCCAGAGCTTCCCATGATGACAGCGAAAATCCCGAAAGCCGGGTGTGGGTGATCATCGCAATAAAAAACAAAACGACAGTGCTCGATAACATGGATATCATCGTAAAGGTCACAGTATCTAATTTTTGTCGCCCTTTGCGCATGATAAGCAGATAAAAAGCATAAAATAGACTCGCCAGAATAGCCAGAAAATGGCCTGCATTCAATCTGGAATGGTAAATCTGGCTAATTCCCACAATAATTGAAACGCCAAATAAGGCTATTGCGGTTCCGATCCAGAAAATGCGTCCGGGTTTCTCCTTCAGAAATAAAATAGCCCCAATCCCGACCCAGACAGGAGCAAGATTGGCAATTAATGTCGAAATTGCTGCCTTGGTCAACAAGATCGAGATATTCCAAACCGCGATATCACAGGCAAATATCACTCCGCACAGGATTGCAACTAAAATTGGCTTCAAACCGATCAGAGGGCGTTTACGAAAAAACCAAATAGGTAAAACCCCGATGAAACCAATGAACATCCGGTAAAAGGCAGAACTTAATCCCGATACACCGGCCAGTTTCACCAAGATGGCTGACCATGAGATACAGAGAATTCCCAGGAATAAGATGAAGTAATGAAACCAGGCGGAACGGGACATAATGCTTTAATTTAAAAAGACCGGGTTGAAGCCAATAACCTGAATGACAGGAGTAATTATTAATGAATCAGCAAAATAGCCCAAACTAAAGAAGGAGTATTCTGGCTAACCGGCAAAGTTAATATTTGAAGCGGGTTAAGGTGCCGGAAAATGATTTTATTAATGGTAAGATTAACAATCAAATAAATGACTACCTTTGCGGCTCAAAATAAATAAATGCAAAATATCAGAAACATAGCGATTATAGCTCACGTCGACCATGGAAAAACGACACTGGTGGACAAAATGATTATGGATTCCAATATCTTCAGGAATAATCAGAATCCGGGAGAATTAATCCTTGACAATAATGATCAGGAACGTGAAAGAGGGATTACTATCCTTGCTAAGAACGTATCGGTTGTATATAACGGTACAAAGATCAACATCATTGACACCCCCGGGCATGCTGATTTCGGCGGTGAAGTAGAACGGGTTTTGAATATGGCAGATGGCGTACTTCTGCTTGTCGATGCTTTTGAAGGGACAATGCCTCAAACAAGGTTCGTACTTCAAAAGGCAATCCAGCTCGGATTAAAACCAATTGTGGTCATCAATAAGGTGGACAAGCCCAATTGTCGTCCTGACGTGGTTCACGAACAGGTTTTTGAATTAATGTATAGTCTCGATGCCACCGAAGAGCAACTTGATTTTCCAACCATTTACGGGTCAGCCAAACAAAACTGGATGAGCTACGACTGGAAAATCCGCACAGAAAATATTACTGAACTGTTTGATGCCATTGTCGAACATATCCCCGCACCAACCGAAAACCCCGGGACTCCCCAAATGTTGGTCACTTCACTCGATTATTCCCAATATGTGGGTCGTATCGCAATCGGACGTATCCATCGCGGCGAACTGAAGGAAGGGATGAACGTTTCACTCGTTAAGCGGGATGGAACAATCTCAAGGACTAAAATCAAGGAACTTCATGTTTTCACCGGTCTGGGCAGGGAAAAAGTCCTCAGTGCAAGCAACGGGGATATTTGTGCTCTGGTTGGAATTGATGGATTCGAAATTGGAGATTCAATCTGCGATTACGAAAATCCGGAACCGCTTGAACCAATCTCAATTGACGAACCAACCATGAGTATGTTGTTCACAATCAACAACTCTCCATTTTATGGCAAAGAGGGTAAATTTGTTACCAGCCGGCATATTCATGACCGTCTCATGCGTGAACTGGAGAAAAACCTCGCCTTGCATGTAGAGACTACCGATTCAGCCGATGCATGGAATGTTCATGGACGTGGCGTTCTTCATCTGTCGGTACTCATTGAAACGATGCGCCGCGAAGGTTATGAGCTTCAGGTTGGACAACCCCAGGTACTGTTTAAAGAGATTGCCGGCGAAAAATATGAGCCGATAGAGTTACTTCACATCGACCTTCCGGAAGAGCTGAGTGGCACAGCCATTGATCTTGTCACCCGAAGAAAGGGTGAAATGCTGAATATGGAGAAAAAGGGAGACCGCATCAACCTTGAATTCCATATCCCTTCACGCGGAATCATCGGACTTCGGACCACGATGATGACCTCAACCCAGGGAGAAGCAGTTATGGCACACCGTTTTATCAAATATGACAAATTCCGGGGACCTATCGAAACTCGTCTGAACGGGTCATTGGTCGCACTTGAAACCGGAACAGCCTTTGCCTATGCGCTGAATAAACTTCAGGACAGGGGAAAATACTTTATCGATCCCCAGGAAGAGATCTACGAGGGTCAGGTCGTTGGAGAAAGCAGCCGTGAAGGGGATTTGGCGATGAACCTCACCAAATCCAAGAAACTGACCAATATGCGGGCATCCGGTTCTGACGATAAGGTAAGACTGGCACCGCCAATCAAATTCAGCCTTGAGGAGGCTCTCGAATACATCCAGAAAGATGAATACGTGGAAGTCACCCCAAAATCGATCAGGCTTCGGAAAATAATGCTCAACGAAAACGATCGTAAACGGGCTTCAAAAAAAGTAGTCTAGTCAAAGGAGCAACCCAATAGAAACCCCTTAATTTGTAAACAACTGCAAATTAAGGGGTTTTCTCTTTCCCTGCGGCCACCCCCTGCCGGGAATGGAAAATCAGAAACCATACCTCATCCCATCCGGTTTAAAGACCAAAACCAAACCTGCTTTTCCCCAAAAGTGGCAAAAACGCGCGTTTTGAAGCAACCAAAATCCGATTTAAAGCCGTAAATCTTCTTGAAAATAGCACATTCTTCAATTAATTCATGAAAAAGGAGTCATTTGAGACTACTCTAAATTATCGTATAACTCTAAAATACTGACACTTAAAATTATTTTCAAAAATAGTTAAAGATTTTAGTACTATGTGTTGCATAGTACCTTCTTTAAGATGTATATTTGTAATACATACTTAAAGGTATAAGATGGTATTATAATTAAACGCAGCAAAATGAAAACAGCGATAAACAAATTGAAATTAGTGGTTCTGTTTACGGGGTTGGTCATGCTCTCCTCCTGCAGCAACCGTGTTGCCATCGGAACCGCCATTGGGATCAGGGTGATCTACCAGGCAATTCCTTCAGTTGCGGTAACTGCAGCACAATACTCGGAACATAAAATCTCTGAATACTTAAAAAGTTCAGCTGTCTCAAAAAACGAAAAAGTGATACCTTGCAAAAAGGTGGAGAAAAAAGGGAATATTCGCAAAATAAAACCGGTCTCAATCGGAGTTGCCCGCGAAGTACGCCTGGTTTAAATCAATAAAACAGGGGAAATACATCCAAAGCTTATTTTCAATACGCTTAAAAAAAATTAAATGAAAAACCAATGAACCTCGAAAATACAAAAGCCCAAATGAGGAAGGGAATTCTCGAATATTGCATTCTGTTGAACCTTTCCAAAAAACCATCTTATGCCTCTGATATCATTGCAGAAATGAAAGTCGCACAGATGATTGTGGTCGAAGGCACCCTCTATCCGCTGCTAACCAGGCTGAAAAACGATGGTTATCTGAGTTATCGGTGGGAAGAGTCTTTACAGGGGCCTCCGCGGAAGTATTACGAATTGACCCGGGAGGGTAAAATATTCCTGAACGAACTGGATATGGCCTGGGGTGAACTAGTCGAAGCAATTAACCAACTGAAAATCACGAATCTTTAGAAAATCATATCACCATGAAAAAAACATTTACAATCAATATCAGCGGAACGGTTTTTCATATTGACGATGATGCCTATGACAGGCTGAATAATTATATCTCTCAAATTAACAGGCACTTCGGGAATGACGCAGAAGCCAGGGAAATCGTGGAAGACATAGAATCACGGATTTCCGAGCTGTTTCAGGAACGGGTAAAGGATGGACATGAGGTGATTACCCTGGTACATGTTGAGGAAATAATCCGGATTATGGGAATGCCGGAGGCTTTTGATGATGCGAAGGAAGGAGAAGAGCCACAATTGAAAATACCAGGTCAAACTCACAGAAAACTTTACCGTGATCCGGACGACCGGGTTCTGGGAGGCGTTTGCAGCGGACTTGGCGCCTATTTCAATTTCGATCCGGTCATTATCCGGTTGATCTTTGTGGCACTATTCTTTGGAGCGGGCTCGAGCCTGTTGCTTTACCTGATACTGTGGATTGTTGTCCCCAAAGCCTACACTTCGGCACAACGCCTTGAAATGAGAGGTGAAGAGGTAAATATCAATAATATCTCGAAAAATATCAAGGAAGAGATCCAGGATGTCAAGGAAAATTATGAAAAATTCAGGACAAACAGCCGAAGCCGGGAACGTATGGATCACGCCGGGAGTATATTGTCATCGATATTCACGGCAATACTGAAAGTTCTGGCGGTTATCATTGGAGTAGCCTTGGTTTTTGCCGGTATTTTTGCAATTATAGCCCTTGTCACCTCCCTGTTTATCACCAACGAATTTATTGGGATAACTCCTCTCGGAAATGGTCTGCCCCATTATCTCGATTTGTTTGCAAACGGGAATACTCTCTTCTGGATCTGGATAGGAATTGGCCTGACCATAGGGATTCCGCTGATCATGCTTGCATATTTAGGGACCAAACTGATCTTCAGGTTCAGATCGGATAATGGAACAGTTGGCCTAACCGCCTTAGGCCTTTGGGTAATCGGAGTTGTTTTGCTAATATTTATGCTGGTAAGGGGATTCAGTGATTTCAAAAGCGTCTCAACAAGTACAAAGCAGGAACAGATTACGACCAAATCCGATACTCTTTTCCTCAAATTAGGGGCAGATGAATTTAACGATTATCTCGATTCAAACCTCAATTTCAACGGATTACGAATCGCCTCGGTAAATGGCAAGGAATTTCTCCTTAATCAACCCAAACTTGATATTGTGAAAAGTGAAACAGGCGATTTCAGTATGGTTATCAAAACCAAAGCCAGGGGCCGTGACCTTGATAAAGCTCAGAATAATGCCAGGGAAATCAATTACAAGTTCACCCGGCAGGATTCGCTGATCACGTTTCAACCCTGGTATATGCTCCCTGACAAGTCGGTATGGCGGAACCAACAGGTAGAGATTATCCTCAAAGTACCGGAAAATAAAACGATTTATATGAGTGATGAAATTGTCAGGATCATTCACGATATCAAAAACACTTCAGATACCTGGGATGGAGATATGGGCGGAAAATATTGGACCATGAAACCAGCAGGTCTGGAGCTTACTATGAGGAAACAGGCTCCGGTTAATGAACCTAAAAAAAATAAAAAATGAAAACCAGTTACCAGCTTGGAATTGTTTTAGCTCTCCTGTTCACGACCCTGGCAGGATCGGCACAAAGCAGATCTTATCGGATCTACGACCAGTATGCCAATCGTGAAGGGATTACCTTCCTGGCCTTTTCTAAATCAATGATCGATGCCGTAAATATGAACATCGATGAGGAGAACAAAAAAGTTACGGGTGATTTGATGGAAATCCGTGTTCTGTTTTCGAACCGGGAGAAAAACAAAAATCACGGGTCACTTGCCAAAAGTATCTCGGAGAAATTGAATACCCTTGATTACCGCAAGATACGGCCAGATGACGCTAAGGATGATGATAACGTGGAATTCTGGATCGACGGAAATTCAAAACGGGTGAAAGAATGTCATGTCCTTGTTAAGAACAGTGATGATCATCAGTTTGGCTGCCTGGTCTCCTTTTACGGCAATTTCAAGGTAGAAGATCTTAAAAGTTTTGAAAAATTCAGCCGGAAACAGGCCGACAAAGAAGATTAATATGACGAGTATCTTAAATAACAAATGGTTGAAGTTTGGCCTTACAGGTGGTATTTACTTGTTATGGGTTATCTGGCTGGGAAATTTCTGGTGGCTGATTGGCCTGTTCATCATATTTGACACCTATATTTCCGGGAAGGTTCACTGGGCCTTCTGGAAGAAAAAGAATCCTCCCCGGGGAAAGCAAACAGCTGTTGTGGAATGGGTTGATGCCATAATCTTTGCAGTAGTTGCTGCAACTTTTATCCGGATGTTCTTTATTGAGGCATATACCATTCCCACTTCATCCATGGAAAAATCGATGATGGTCGGAGATTATCTTTTTGTAAGCAAAACGGCCTACGGGCCTAAGATGCCCAACACTCCGATCTCTTTCCCGTTTGTACACAATACGATGCCTTTACTGGGATCTCTCCCCTCCTATTCAAGGCTAATTCAATATCCTTACCGCCGGATTGCAGGAACGGGCAAGGTTAAAAACGACGATGTGGTTGTTTTTAATTTCCCCGAAGGGGATACCGTTTCAGTCAGATTGCAGGAATCGAGCGATTACTATGAATTAGTACGATTGTACGGCAGGGCACAGGTCTGGGGTGATAAAAGAACCTTTGGAGACATCATTTACCGTCCGGTGGACAAACGGGAAAATTACATCAAACGATGTATCGCGGTTCCGGGTGATTCCCTAAAGATAGTAAAAGGGCAGGTTTTTGTCAATGGAAGGTATCCAAAGGAAATCCCGGGAATTCAATATAAATACCAGGTCACCACCAACGGGTCCCCCATAAACGATAATATTCTTGAAAAACTGGAAATCACCCGTTCAGAAACAGAAGGATCAGACTCACATTATATTCTCTCGTTAACCTCCGGACAGGCAAAAAAGCTAGCCAATTTGAAATTCATCCAATCCGTTGAAAGGTATCTTCTACCGGCTGAAAAAGTTGATCAGGCATTGTTTCCCAATGATCCGGGCTTTGGATGGAATCTGGACAATTTTGGTCCGATATGGGTTCCAAAAAAAGGGACAACCATCAGCCTGACCCTGGCGAATCTACCGCTATATAAAAGAATTATAGCCGTTTACGAAGAAAACGATTTAAAAATTAAAGAGAATACGATCTATTTAAACGGGACCCCGGCTTCGACTTATACCTTCAAAATGGATTATTTCTGGATGATGGGTGATAACCGTTACAATTCAGCTGATTCGAGGTACTGGGGATTTGTGCCCGAGGATCATATCGTAGGGAAGGCCTCTTTGGTGTGGCTTTCGTTGGATAACGGGAAGAATTTCTTCTCCAGAATCCGTTGGGACAGGATTTTTATGTGGGTGAAATAAGATAATGAGATAATTGTGGAGGCGTACGATTTTACGCCCTTACGATTCCTGCTTACTTCCTGACCCGGTCCATCTCCCGTTGTGCATCTTTGGATTTTAGGGTTTGCCGCTTGTCATAGTTTGCTTTGCCGCGTGCCAGGGCAATCTCCAATTTTGCCAATCCCCTGTCATTCAGGAACAGCCTCACCGGAACTATGGTCAACCCTGATTCCTTTAGTTTCCGCTCAAGCTTATTGAGCTCACGTCGGCTCATCAGCAGCTTTCGTTCACGACGAACCTCGTGATTATTCAGATTCCCAAAATCGTATTCCGAGATGCTCAGGTTTTTGATATAAAGTTCCCCTGCAACAAAATGACAATAAGCATCATTCATACTCACTTTACCAAGTCTGATCGATTTTATTTCGGTACCCAACAGGACAATGCCTGCCACATACTTGTCGATAAACTCATAATCGAAGCTCGCCCGTTTATTTTTAATATTTATGTGTTGCTGAACTATCATTTTAAAATTCCGGAAATACAAAGTGCAAATCTAACAAAACCCAGGCGGATTAAATAATGCTTTAAGGAATTGCTTCACAAATATAAATTCTGAATAAAAACCGGAAATTCAGGATTAATCATTTTAGTTATCCAAATTTAAGCTAATTTGCTCAACAATTTAACCTGAGATGACCGGATTAAAGTATGATATGGTGACCATCCTTGGGCCAACGGCCTCAGGGAAAACAGAAGTGGCGGCCAGCCTGGCCTATCTTCTTGGAGGTGAGGTGATTTCTGCAGATTCAAGACAAATATACCGGAACATGGATCTTGGATCGGGAAAAGACCTTGAAGAGTACCGGATAAATGAAACCTATGTTCCTTACCACCTGATTGATATTGCAGAAGCAGGCTATCAGTACAATGTTTTCGAGTATCAACGGGATTTTCTGAAAGTTTTTCAGGAGCTGAAAGTAGAGGGTATTTTCCCGGTCATGTGCGGAGGAAGCGGAATGTATCTTGAGGCAATTCTGAAAGGATACCGGCTCATCCAGGTCCCGATCAATGAGAAACGTCGTGCCGAACTTCAAATACTGTCACTCAACTCCCTGAAGGAAATCCTAAGCAGTTATAAATCAATCCATAATACAAGCGATATTGAAAATTCCAAAAGAGCCATCCGGGCTATTGAAATTGAAGAATTTTGCCTCGCACATCCTGAAACAGATCTCTCTTTCCCCAAAATCAACAGTTTAATTGTCGGGATCAGGATAGAACGCGAATTACGCAGAAGAAAGATTACAGCCCGATTGCACCAAAGGCTAGCGAACGGGATGATAGATGAAGTTCAGAAATTGTTGGACAGCGGCATAAAACCGGATGACCTGACTTATTACGGACTTGAATATAAATATATTACAAATTATCTTACGGGTCAGTTAACCTATGAACAATTAGTTATAGATCTGAATACGGCGATTCACCAGTTTGCCAAGAGGCAGATGACCTGGTTCCGGAAAATGGAGCGTGAGGGATTTAAAATCCGATGGCTTGACGGGGAATTACCTACTAATGATAAGACAGCCAAAATTCTTTCCTGGCTTAAAAGTTAGTGCTCACCTAATCTTTACTGAACAAAATTATTCTATTGGACGTTAATAAGATATCTTTGCATGGTTTTTCAACATTTAAAGAATCAGAATAATTGAATGAGTATAATTATTAAAACTACAGAGCAGATCGAGGGGATCAGGAAGAGTTCAAAACTGGCCGGAGAGATTCTCGTATATATTGCAGATTACGTAAAGGAAGGGGTTACCACAGGCTATTTGGATCAATTGATCCATAATTACACCATCTCTCAGGGCGCAATCCCGGCAACGCTTAATTACAGCGGATTTCCAAAGTCATGTTGTATCTCTCCCAATGAGGTAATCTGCCACGGAATACCATCTGAAGATGTAATCTTAAAAAACGGAGACATTCTGAATATTGATATTACCACGATACTGAATGGCTATTTCGGAGATACCAGCAAAATGTTTATTGTGGGAGAGGCAACTGAAAGTGCCGTTAAACTCGTAAATGCCACCAAACACTGCCTTAACCTTGGTATTCAGCAGGTAAGACCAGGGAATTATCTGGGGAATATTGGCTATGCAATATCCAGATATGCTATTTCTCAAGGGTTTACAGTTGTCTATGAATATTGTGGACATGGTGTCGGGATCGAGTTCCATGAAGATCCACAGGTTGATCATGCAGCACGAAGAAACAGTGGCCCCATCATGAAACCGGGAATGATATTCACCATCGAACCGATGATCAACGAAGGGAAGCCCCGAGTAAAGGTTGATGAAACTGACGGATGGACTGCCCGGACAGTTGATGGCAAGCTTTCAGCGCAATTTGAGCATACCATATTGGTAACCAATACCGGGTATGAGGTACTGACCGATGTATCAGGTGAATTTCCCTCTTAACTGAGCCGTTAATATCCTGATTATAAATACGATTCAATATCTGCAAACAGGATAGTTTTAACGCCTTTGGCGTTCCAGGTATCGTAAGGAAGTGGCAAATTGGGTAATTCCCTGATGGCATCTCCTATTACGAATACTTTGAACCCTCGCTCGGCTAATCCGACAACTACCCTGTCCACACAAATATTAGTCGTAACTCCATATACAAAAATCTGATCCGGACGAAGGATATCCAGTACCTTATCCGTATAAGGATTCCCGGTAAAGACATCAAATTCATTTTTCCGCAGTACAATATTCCTGAAACGGCTTGCATCGTCGAACTCAGCAAAAATTGCCAGTTCTGAATCCCAATCAATAATCAGAGGCGTTTCCGGATCCGTCTCGGCGATAAACTGAGCCCCTGCAGTACCTGCCATACAATGATGCGGAAATTTGGTAATATAATCCGGATTTTCGGAAATTTCTTCGGCATTAATATAATGATAATCACAGGTATTCATCACACGAACCCCTAACTCTTTTGCCAGTGTTGTAATCTGTCTCAGAACGGGTCTGATTGTTTCTGCCCCCTGGACATAGAGATTGCCTCCCTGATCGATAAAGTCTTCCTGCGTATCGACATTCCAAAATAAAGAATTAGAATTATTGTTCATAACATCAATTAATACTAGTGGGTCAATTATTTTGTGGATTGCCGCGCTTTAAACTCTGACAATCCCTTATCAAGGAATTCAATGAAATGATCCGGATTTAGATCCCGGGCTGTTGGTATAGTTAAAAGATTCTGATCAGGATCGAGCAAAACATAGTATGGCTGAGCGTTTACTCCAAACCTGGAAATCTGAAAATCAGCAAATTTCTTTCCGATTGTCTTTTTAACCTTCTGATCATAGGTCGATGTTATCCATTCACTCTGGGGAAGTGCTGTTTTGTCATCCACATACAAAGCAATGATGACAAAGTCATTTTTGAGTCTCTCCAACACCCGCGGATCAGACCAGACATTCGCCTCCATTTCACGGCAATTCACACAGCCATGACCGGTAAAATCGATAAAAACCGGTTTATTCTGAGCCCTGGCACAAGCCAGTCCCTGCTCAAAATCGAAGAACCCTTCAAGACCATGAGGCAATTCAAGAAATTCACTGAACTTAGGCTTTTCGCATAACGCTGAAGATGATTTTGAAAGAACGGCGGCTCCTAAGGTATGATCGACCAGTTTGACTTCATCCCGGATAATTTTATGAAGGTCAAAATCGTGAGAAGTCATCGGTGGCAGATAGCCAGAAATTGCCTTTAATGGGGCTCCAAACATCCCCGGAATAAGATAAACCACAAATGTAAAGGTTATCAACGCCATCGTCAGGCGGGGGACGGTGATATGTTTGGTTTCGCTGTCGTGGGCAAACTTCATCTTCCCAAGCAGATAGAATCCCATCATGGTGAATATTACAATCCAGAAAGCGATATATATCTCACGGTCAAGGATGCGCCAGTGATAGGTCTGGTCGGCAATACTTAAGAATTTAAGGCCAAGAGCCAATTCAACAAAACCAAGGACCACTTTAACCGAATTAAGCCAGCCACCCGATTTCGGCAAATTGGTAAGCCATTGAGGGAATAGTGCAAAAAGGGTAAACGGAAGGGCAAAAGCCAAAGAGAATCCCAGCATCCCCACGATTGGTTTGATCACCATTCCTCCGGCAGATTCCACCAATATCGCTCCGACAATAGGACCCGTACAACTAAAGGAGACCAGGACCAGTGTTAAAGCCATGAAAAAAGCGCCTCCAATGCCCCCTTTATCCGCAAACTGATCGGCACGGTTACCCCAGCTCCCGGGAAGAACAATTTCGAAAGCACCAAAGAAAGAGAAGGCAAAAACAACGAATACTATAAAAAACAAGATATTAGGAAGCCAGTGAGTACTAATCCAGTTGGCAAAATCGGCACCCAGCGTAAGAGCCACCAATGTTCCGATCAGGGTATAAATAAGAATAATCGACCCTCCGTATACCAATGCCTGAATCCTGGCCTGCAATTTTGACTTATTACGGTTCATAAAAAAGGAGACCGTCATTGGAATCATCGGGAAAACGCAGGGTGTCAGAATCGCAGCAAGTCCTGCAACAAAGCTGAAAACAAGAAACCACCAAAGCCCGTGATGCTGATTGTCCTGATCTTTCGGAAGTCCCGCCATTTTTACATTAGCACTGACCTCACCTGAACCATCGATCTTAAAGGAAAAATCGTGTTCATCAAGGGTGCAGGTTTCGTTGTTGCAGGTTTGATATTCAATGGTTCCCTTCAATTCGAACGGTTGGTACGTCAGCACCTTGATTCTTTGTGAAAAGATGGCTTCATTACTATAAAACTCCAGATCCATATTAAAGATCTGATCATGTTCTCTCGTGGGTTTTGTTACCGATGAAACTTCCCCGATGACTTTGTATCGTCCGCTGTCTGGGGTAAATGTAAAGGTAGTTTTGACCGGACCGCCTTCGGGCAGTTTAGTGCTGTAAAGGTGCCATCCCGGCTGAATCGAAGCCTTCAGTCCAAGTTCTATCTCTCCATTCCCGACAGCCTTTTGAGAAACTGTCCAGGATACAGGCCGAACTATTTGCGCAAACATTTGAAAGGATGCGACAATCAGGAGTACAATCAGTAGTACTTTTCTTTTTTTCATCGTTTTAAAATCAAAATTCAAAGCTATAAAAAAAGCTCATGCTTTATTGGCATGAGCTTGTGATGTCTAAAAGATAATTTCTTCGGTGTTTTCATCATAAAACTTTGAATCGAGGAAACTCATTGCGTTAATCTCTTCAATTCTAACTCTTTTGTGATATTTCCACCACCATTTCAATGCTTTGGAAGGAAAACCCCTCGTAAGATAAGCTCCAACAAATGGATGGAGTTTAATAGTTAGTTTTTGTTTATGTAATTCTTCGAAGATATACCTCACTTTTTGTTCTATCTCTTCGATGAATAAAAGGGTTGGGGTAACTTTTCCAGAGCCCTTGCAGACAGGGCAGGTTTCAGCCGTTTCAATAGACATTTCCTGTCGCACCCGTTGCCGTGTAATTTGCATTAAACAAAATTTGCTTAAGGGCAAAATATTATGCTTTGTTCTGTCGGAAGACATCGCTTCCTTCATTTTCTCGAAAACTTTCTGCCGGTTCTCATTCCCGTGCATATCGATAAAATCGATGACAATAATGCCTCCCATGTCGCGAAGGCGTAATTGACTGGCAATCTCCTCAGCAGCAGCGAGATTAACCTCAAGGGCATTAGATTCCTGATCACCAGTCTTGGACCTGTTTCCACTGTTTACATCGATGACATGAAATGCTTCAGTGTGTTCAATGATCAGGTAAGCACCGCTTCTGAATGAGACGGTTTTACCAAAAGATGCTTTGATTTGTTTGTCGATTCCAAAATATTCCAGAATTGGCATTTTGCCGTTATAGTATTTAACTACTTTTTTCTTTTCGGAATCAATAGTTCCAACATATTCCTTAATCTCAGCGGCAATCTCCTCGTTATTTACAAATATATTTGAAAAATCAGGGTTATATAAATCCCTGATCATCCCAATTGTACGATCGAGTTCTCCTAAAATCAACGAAGGGGCCACCTGCTTTTCGAGTTTGACTACTGCATTCTCAAATTTAGTTACCAATCTCCGAAGTTCAGGGTCTAATTCCGCCACACGTTTCCCTTCAGCAGCTGTTCTGACAATAACCCCATAGTTTTTAGGGCAAATGCTTTGAACTAATTTTTTTAAACGGCTTTTCTCCTCAGCCGATTCGATTTTTTGAGAAACTGAAATTTTGTTGCTGAATGGGATTAAAACCATGTTTCTGCCAGCGACAGAAAGTTCAGAAGTAAGTCTTGGTCCCTTTGTCGAGATTGGTTCTTTTGCAATTTGCACAAGAATAGTCTGACCTGTTTTAAGAACATCACCTATCTTCCCGTCTTTCTGAATGTCTGGTTCCGGTTGGATTCGTAACTCATTGGTTAACTTAATCTTCTTGGAATTCGACTGCTTCAGAAACTTGTTTAAGGTCTGGAATTGTGGACCTAAATCCAAATAATGAAGGAACGCATCTTTCTCATAGCCCACATCAACAAAAGCAGCATTTAATCCAGGCATGATCTTCTTTACCTTTGCGAGGTAAATATCTCCGACCGAAAATTTAAGATCGCTGCTTTCCCTGTTAAGTTCTACCAGTTTTTTGTTTTCGAGTAAAGCGATTTCAACATGTGAGGGCGATACATCAATAATCAGTTCATTACTCACGGTCTCTACTCTTAACTTTAAATAAACATTTATAAATACAACAAACCTAAAGTGCAAAAGCACTTTAGGTCCTAAATTCCTTTTCTACCACAAAGAATTTACTTCTTTTTCTTGTGGCGATTTTTCCGCAAACGTTTTTTCCGTTTGTGGGTAGCCATCTTATGTCCTTTTCTTTTTTTACCGCTTGGCATAATAATCTTTTAATTATTTTACATTATTTTTTACCCGACCCACAAAAGTTTTAGCAGGTTTGAAAGATGGAATTTTATGTTCCGGAATAATGATGGTAGTATTACGCGAAATATTACGGGCTGTCTTTTCAGCACGTTTTTTCACGATGAAACTACCAAATCCACGAAGATAAACATTGTTTCCTTCTGAAAGTGAACCGGATACGGTGTCCATGAATGCTTCAACTGCTTTCTGAACGGTCACCTTTTCAATACCGGTGTTCTTCGAAATCTCGTTTACGATATCTGCTTTTGTCATTACTAAAAATTTAAATGATTCGACCTTTTGTTTCAATTTTGGTGCACAAATATATCGCTTTTGATTTAACCAACAACATACTAATCAATATTTTTTCTTCTTTTTGTAATTTATTTTCAAATTCATAAAATTTATGCCTCAATTTCATAAAATATTGAACGATTGGTACAAACAGAATAAACGTGATCTTCCCTGGCGTACAAATCATATGCCATATTATGTTTGGGTATCTGAAATAATCCTTCAGCAAACCAGAGTCGATCAGGGAACAGATTACTTTCTTCGGTTTATTGAAAAGTTTCCGGATATCCAATCATTAGCCAGTGCACCGGAAATTGAAGTCTTAAAAATCTGGCAAGGGTTGGGCTATTATTCCAGAGCCAGAAATATGCATATAGCTGCCCGCCAGGTCATGGACGATTTCAACGGTCAGTTTCCGGCAACCTATGATAATCTCAAGAAATTGAAGGGTATAGGAGATTATACAGCTGCTGCAATTGCTTCAATATCATTTGGGCTGCCTTATGCGGCCATTGACGGGAATGTCTACCGGGTACTTTCCCGGATTTTTGGAATAACAACTCCCGTAGATTCCACAAAAGGGAAAATAGAATTCAGCAACCTGGCAACCGAACTAATCGATCAGCAAAACCCCGGAACATTTAATGAAGCCCTGATGGAATTCGGAGCGCTACAGTGCACACCACGAAACCCGGGTTGCACCATGTGTCCCTTTCAGGGCCAATGCATAGCCTTCAGCATGGCTGCGATCACTCAATTCCCGGTTAAGACAAATAAAGTAAAGGTGAGGCATCGGTTTTTCAATTACCTCTATCTGGAGCATGAAAAATCGATCTTTCTGGAGAAAAGGGATACCAATGATATCTGGCAAAATTTATATCAACTTCCACTTATCGAGACATCAAAGGCCATGACTATTGAGGAGTTGCTCACCAATGAAAAATTCAAAACCTTGTTTGGTAATTCATCAATCCGCATTGAATCAGTTAGTGGAGAAATCATTCATCTTTTGGCGCATCAAAAGTTGCATGTTAGGTTTATTAATATCTCCGCATCAAAACCCTATTCCGCCCACAACTGGATAAAAATACGTCCCGAGGATGTCTCCGAATTTCCAATCCCCAAACTAATTGATAACTTTCTGATGGAAAAGAACAGGAACAAAATGTCGTGAAAAACCTAAAATCCGACCTAATTTTTTACCTTTGGAGCGTTAAATTCGAATAAATTATCGTATATTGAGCTCTATAAACCATTAACTTTTAAACTATGTCAATCAATAAAGTTATTCTAATCGGGAATGTCGGAAAGGACCCTGAAGTTAGGCACCTTGAAAGTAATGTATCGGTGGCAAATTTCACATTGGCTACCTCTGAGAATTATACCAATAAAAACGGAGAGAAGGTAACCACCACCGAATGGCACAACATTGTTTGCTGGCGGGGATTGGCCACTATTGCTGAAAATTATATCCATAAAGGGAGCCAGATTTATGTTGACGGCAAAATCAGAACCAGAAGTTATGATGCCCAGGATGGATCAAAAAGGTATGTGACAGAAATCTATGCTGAATCCATACAGCTACTGGGTAAAAAAGGGGAAGGATCATTTGCTGATGGATCCAAACCAGGTGAAGTCAGCCAGGTTGGTGAGTCAAATAATGATCCGGTTTCTTATGGTGCTCAAGGGGATAAGGAGGATGATTTACCATTTTGATTCTGAGTACCCAAATTCTGAATTTTGTGCATCTAACGACTGTGAAATATTAAATATGAGGCATATACCTATTTTCATCCTGATTGGAGTATTGTGGATAACCGGATCATGTCAAAAAAATTATACGCCCAGACCCAGGGGATATTTTAGGATAGCTTTCCCCGTTAAAAGTTACAAACCATTAGATTTGACTGTCCCATATTCTTTCCAGGTACCTTCCTATTCTATTCCCGGTCAAGATCCATTAAGTCCTGATCAGCCAGATTGGATCACCATAGAAGTGCCGGCTAATCATGCACAAATCCATATCAGTTATAAAAAAATCAACAACAACCTGCAAACCTATATCGAGGAGTCACGGTCCCTTGCCTATCAGCATTCTCAAAAAGCCAGTGCGATTGATGAACAACTTTTTCTAAATCCGTCGAAGAAAGTTTACGGTACAATATACAATATCAAAGGAAATGCAGCTTCGCCAATGCAGTTTTACCTCACTGACAGTCTTCGGAATTTCCTGCGTGGAGCCTTATATATCAAAGAGATACCAAACATCGATAGCCTACAGCCTGTTATTGGATTTTTGACCAGTGATGTTTTGCAACTGATCAAAACAACAGAATGGAAAGAACTTAAATAATGCCGCTGATTCTGCATAAAAATAGGGATAACAGCGAGATCGGACTTTGGAAAATCTCTGAAGAACTTGAAGAGTTGGAACATTTAGCAGATTTGACATTGCCTGATTGGATTACCTATTCGGGGATTTCTGCTCTGCATCGTAAAAAAGAGTGGCTGGCTACCCGGGCATTGTTAAATGAATTGACCGGAGAGAGGAATTTGATTAAATATCACCAGGATGGCCGACCATACCTCGACCATAGTAAATATCTAATAAGTATCTCTCATACCACAGGATTCGCTGCAATAATGCTGCATGAATCCTTCCTTCCAGGTATCGATATTGAAAATGCCACACGTCCGATCAGCAGAGTTGCCAGCCGTTTTCTATCACCGGATGAATTTGACGTATGCCATGAGGCCTCAGGTTTCTCAAACCATAAACTTTTGCTCCATTGGTGTGCAAAAGAGGCTATCTTTAAAATGGTTCCCTTCTCTGATATCGAATTTTCTACGGATATTCAGATTAAATTAGGTGAACCAATCCGGGATTCAGGATCGTTTCAGGGGCTGTATAACGGGAAATCGGAACAAGTACCGGTTGCTCTTGAATACCTGGAAAAGGAGGGAGTGATCATGGTTTGGGGTTGTACCGGTGAATTCAGATGATCCATAAATTATTCCGATTTGATTCAAAGAAAAGTGAAAATAACCAAAATTAGTATGATATTCTGCAATTGGCATTCCGGGGCTGACTTCTACAGGACTTGAACAAGTCGGCTCCGGAATACTTCCAAAACAGATGGCAAAATGAGTTAGATAAAATACTCTTAAAATATTTAATACTAACCTAAAATAATCATGAATACCTTTTACTACAGCGTTATTTTTATCGTTATAACTGGCTTTTTTGTAATATATATCATTGCCTTTCGAAAACATGTTTATCAGATTTTGAGAAAAGAAAATATCGATTGAACAAAAATCTCGAGCGTTTTAGTGATTATAGAAAGATCTGTTTGGTGCTGAAAAACAATAGAAATCCCAGTAATTACGAAAGGAATATCCTTTGGCAACATATCATATTTACAATAATTTCGCTATTATTATATTCCATTATTTTTTACCTAATGTTTTTTACAATATGGTAAATATAGCATGATTATCAAGCACATACTAATAAACAATCAATTTTCACCGGCAAGTTGTTTTCAATCAATAACCATTTCATTTGAAATCGATCTTCCTGGAAGAAATTAGGGTACCTAATATACACTGACATTTATTTGCATTTTAAGCGTATCAAAACAATGACACCAATTATTCATACTTCAAAATCGCCCGAAGACCTGGCTGATGCCTTCGCCAAACAGCTCATTCAATGGGTAAATGAAACAAATGAAAATTCATTTCACCTTGCCTTATCTGGTGGCAAAACACCATCTCTCCTTTTCACACTTTTGGCTGAAAAATATGCCAGTCAGCTAAACTGGTCTAAAATCCATTTCTGGTGGGGCGATGAAAGAATGGTTCCGCCCGCCGATCCTGAAAGCAACTTTGGAGTAGTGAATAAACTGCTCTTTTCGAAGATAGGGATACTGCCCGATCAGATACACCGGGTAAAAGGAGAATCTGATCCAATCCTGGAAGCTAAAGAATATTCAACTGAAATACAATTACTTATATCACTTCTAAATGGCTGGCCCACCTTTGATCTGATCATGCTGGGTATGGGTGATGACGGGCATACAGCCTCAATCTTCCCAAATCAGATGCAACTGATGAAATCAGACAAGATCACCTTCATTGCCGTGCATCCCGAATCCGGCCAAAAACGGATTACCCTGACCGGTGAGGTTCTGAATCATGCCAAAAGAGTGGCTTTCCTGGTTTCCGGGACATCCAAATCAAGGATTTTCAACGAGATAATAACCGGATCGGATAACGCGTCAGCCTATCCTGCTTCACATATCCATCCAATTGGGGAATTGCATTGGTTTGTGGATGAGGAATGCGCGGGGAAATAAAATAGAAATAAGAAGAAAAAAGTGGAAATTAGTAGCAATAAGTGGAAATAGATCGAATTATATCATACCTGAATAACAACTAAACTTCCTTCTATTTCCACTTATTTCCCTATTTCACCAGAAAATCAAACATCTTCCGCTCACCGATAAACCCTTCAAGCTGGTCATTGATTTTGACCGGACCAACACCGGCGGGAGTACCGGTATAGATCAGGTCGCCTATTTTAAGGGTCACAAACTGTGAAACATGTTCGATAATGGTATCTACAGCAAAAATCATATCCCTGGAATTGCCATGCTGAACAATCTCACCGTTTTTCCGCAACGAAAAATCGATCTGACCCAGGTCACCCAACTCTTCTTTGGGGATAAATTCTCCCAGGACTGCCGATGAATCAAAGGCTTTTGATTTTTCCCATGGCAACCCTTTTTCGATCAGTTGCCGCTGCAGATCACGCGCAGTAAAATCAACACCCAGGCCAATCTCATCGTAATAGCGGTGAGCGTATCGCGCTTCAATCGTCTTGCCAAGCCTGTTGATTTTAACCACTAATTCAACCTCATAATGAATCTCATTTGAAAATCCTGGAAGATAGAAATGACGGTTATCCAATAATAAGGAAGAATCCGGTTTCATGAAAAAAACCGGTTCGGTAGGAATATCATGCTCAAGTTCCCGGGCATGTTTCAAATAATTTCGTCCTATACAAATGATTTTCATGATAGTGAGTATTAGTATTCTCCGAACAAAGATAAATTAAAGAAGTGGACTAATATTTAAAATTTCCGGTTTAAGTCCCTTAATTTTATCGAAGTAAGGATCTTTTTTGTATAAAGAGGAAATTCACCCTGCATCATCCAGGAGAAATACCCTGGCTCTTCCTGCAGCACTTTCTCAACAGCTTTTCCTTTATGTTTACCAAAATTAAAAACTTCCACCCCTTTATCATCATAAACTATCCTTCCAGCAAAATCAACACTTTTATCAAATGCTGAAAATGAGGCCAAAGCGTCAACATTATTTATAACCGGAACCGTCTTTTTTCCGTTGTCATCAAATTCAACGCCATCATACCGGTCTAGCTGAGCTTTTAAGACCTCATAAGTTGCCTTTGTGTCAGCCATAGCACTGTGCGCATTTTCAAGGTCCTGCATCAGGTAAAACTTATAGGCAGCAGCAAGAGTCCGCTTTTCCATCCTGTGGAAGATAATCTGAACATCCACGAATTTGTGCTTTTTCATGTCCAGATCGATGTCGACCCTCAAAAATTCTTCTGAGAGTAATGGAATATCGAAACGGGTTGAATTAAAGCCAGCCAGGTCACACCCTTCAATAAATTTCGCGTAAATTTTCGCTACTTCCTTAAAAAGCGGGGCATCCTTTACATCTTCGTCATAAATACCATGTATGGCCGATGCCTGAGGCGGAATCGGAATGCCGGGGTTAATGCGTTGAAGTTTCTCTTCTTCATGACCATCGGGGAAAATTTTCAGCAGAGCAATCTCTACAATACGATCGGTGACAACGTTGATCCCTGTGGTTTCAAGATCAAGAAATACAATCGGATTTTTCAGGTTGAGCTTCATTCTAAGTCTTTATTTACGGGGTAGAGCCCCGATTAATGGATTTAATATTAAATAAAAGACCCGGCAGTCGACAAACCACCAGGTCTTTAATATTAATTGATTCAGGAATTATGCATTGATCATCATTGGCATCAAAAGCATCAGAACATCTTCATACTCGAGTTCTTTTTCGGCTGGCACCAAAAGACCGGCTCGTGAAGGATCTGAGAGTTTCAGTTTCACATCCCCGGAAGAGAGATTCGAAAGGATTTCGATGAGGAAAGTGGATTTAAACCCAATTTCCATAGGTTGTCCTTCGTATTCACATTTGATCGTTTCAACTGCTGAAATGGCAAAATCGATATCCTGGGCCGAAACAACCAATTCAGAAGGTTTAAGTTTTAATCGGACAAGGTTGCTCGCCTGATTGGCAAAAACAGATACCCGTCGCAAAGTTGTGAAAAATTCAACCCGGTCAATAACCATTTCGTTCGGGTTATTCAGCGGTATCACAGAATTATAGGCAGGGTATTTCCCTTCCACCAGGCGGCAAACCATCTTAAAACCATTCAGGGTAAAGAAGGCATTCTTTTCATCGAATTCAAGTTTTACATCCGAATCTTCACGCGGAAGGAGGTTCTTGAGTAATGATGCCGGTTTCTTGGGAAGAATGAATGAGGCAACATCACTGTATTTCACATCACTCCGTTTGTATCTGACCAGTTTATGGGCATCGGATGCGACAAAGGCAATCTCCTCGGGAGAAAGCTCGATATAAATACCATTCATCACCGGACGAAGCTCGTCATCAGCAGTGGCGAAAAGCGTTTTATTGATTCCGGAGAGCAACAGGTCGTGAGGGAGACTTATTTCATTGTGATTCTCACCCAGTTTTGGTAAAACAGGGAAATCCTCTCCGTTATGACCAACAATCGAAAACTTGCCATTTGCTGACAGAATTTCAACTGCCAGTGAATCGGGGTCAATATTGAAAGTAAGTGGTTGCTCAGGGAACTCTTTGAGCGTATCTAGCATAATTTTTGCCTGAATGGCAATCAAACCCTCTTCTGAAGAATTTTCAAGTTCAATCCTGGTGATAAGGGTTGTCTCCAAATCAGAAGCTGTAATCAACAAGGTACTTCCTTCGAGTTTTAACAAAAAATTATCAAGAATTGGCAAGGTATTCTTACTGCTGATCACCCTACTGATTGCATTCAGATGCTTCAGCAATTCCGTACTTGAAACGACAAATTTCATTGGTTGTATACTTAAGTTTGTTTTATTTTTCAATACTATATCGGTCCTTGAAAAGGATCAAAAATCGTTGTAACACGAATTGACGAATTTACAAATATTCAGTCAGTTTCCAATTTCAAAAGATAAATAATTAAAAATTAATCCAATTGAAATTATAAACTTCTTTGTATTTGTTTATAAATTTAATTGTCAGACGGTTGCCTTGCATATTTCCGGATTCGCAGAAACCAGAAAAGAAGACCTCCGGAAAGAACAAGCACTACCGGCAGAACGACATTGATCAGCTGCCAGAACGTCTTTTGCTCTCGTAATTTCACCTTGTCAAGCAGACGCATCTGCATGGTGCGCGATCTCAATTCCATGAGCCCGGAATCGTCACAAAGGTAATGAACGGCATTAATCAGAAACTCTTTATTCCCAAAAGTAATGTTCGAGATTTTATCATATCCCAATGGAAGCGGAACGTATTTCCCACCCGAAAAACTCACTTTATTGGCAATCATGCCACCGTCAGCAATCACGATCATCTTTGTCGGTTTACTTTCGAAGGCAGGTGTAACACCAGGGGCAATAAGTTCCCTGATCAATCTGTTTTTAAAAACAGAAGTAAAAATCCCTTCCGTTAAAATACCGGTTGGAATATACTGTTTATTAAAAAGTTCCCGTGCAGGGGGAGCATCTATCATTCCCAGGTTCACTACCATGGGACTTTGATTGGACCGCGCATAAGGCGAAGAGGTGAGAATAATCGTACTCTTTGTCGTCGCGGACTCTCCAACCAGATCAACTGAGCTGACAAATTCAGATAACACCCGGTTAACGTTCTTCCCAATAGGGTGGTTCTGAGCCGGGGACAACAGCGGAGAAAAATACCAGGGTGCCATAGAATATTTCGGTGGTTGGCCAACCTGTGCGGTATTCACCTTAATTTGCTGACATTCAACATCCTGAATCAGATCAGAATTTAGCCTGACGCCATAGTGAAAAAGCTGATCCGTCAGATTTAGGTCGCGTGGAAAGGCAAGGGTTGACATTCCACCCGAAAGGCTGTCGAGACTGACACTTACCGGATCGATCAGCCAAAGGATCCTCCCTCCGCGCATTAAATATTGATCAACAGCGAATTTATCCCGTTCTGAAAAAGGTTTTGTCGGATTGGCGATGACCAAACTCCTAAAACTATCCGGAACCGCCAAAAGCCGATCGACCGAAATTCGCTGAATATTAAAGCTTTCAGAAAGATTTGCAGATATATCTCTGACCTGGATCTCCTCCAATTCATTATTCCCGGTCAGGAAGGCTATATTTTCACGCTTATCCTGAAACAGTAATGTCAAGCCACGGGCAAATTCATATTCAAGTAATTCTGCTGATCTGCTTAAATTCTCCTCATCGCGCAAAAACGGATCATTTTTCAGCAAATTGATGGCGATTTCATTTCCACCACCGTGCAATATCAAAGTCGGGAAAACGGTTTTATTGGATACTCCCCTGTCTGTATTAATGCGCAAATTTACGGGAGCAATCCCCATCGACTGCAGGTAGTCCAGATACTTTTTCTTATCATCAACTTCATATGGATCAGTGGTATAAATTTTAAATGGCTGTCCACAGTAAATTCGGATGTCATGCAGTTTTTCAAGGGCAGCCGATTGCAATTTTATAAAACCGGGGGGGAGATCTCCGGCCAGCAGGAGCTCAGCGTCAACCGGGGTATTGACTTTTTTAAGCAGTTGATGCATTTGATCAGAAAGGGTATACCTCTTTTCAGAAGTCAAATCGAGACGAAAGAAACTGGAATCAGAAATCCATGTAATGATCAGTAATACTGAAATATAAACTAAAAAATGTCTGACTGATCTTTTTACCGGCCTTCGTTTCCATTCAAGAACAATCCGTGTAATCAGGATGAAAAACCCGGCCATAAATATGAAATAGAGAAGGTCACGGCTGTCCAGTACACCCCTGCTAACCGATTCGTAATGGGCATCAATTCCAAGCGAACTGATCTTTGCCGAGATACCCGGATAAAACGGCAAATGGGCAATAAAGTCAAACCCTGAGTACCAAAAGAAGCAAATAAAAACAGCAAGAATAAATGCAACAACCTGATTGTCTGTGAGAGAAGAGGTGAAAAGCCCTATTGTCAGGTAAATCACAGCGAGTAATAAGAGTCCGGTGTAGCTGCCCCATGTTGCCCCGGTATCAACACACCCAACGGGATTTCCCAGGGAATAGACCGAGTAAAAATAGATTAGTGTTGGCAATAAGGTTAATAAGACAACAAAAAGAGCTGCCAGAAATTTGGCAAAAATCAGCCGGATTTCAGAAATGGGACGAGTAAGCAACAGTTCCATAGTACCACTTCGCTTCTCATCGGAAAACATCCGCATCGTAACCGCAGGGATCAGGAACAGGTAAATCCACGGAGCAATTTCGAAAAGACCATTCAGGCTTGCATATCCGCCATCAGGAATATTATAGTTCCCTGAAAAAACCCATAAAAAAAGGCCGGTTACAACCAGAAAAACTACCGATACCATCGTTCCGGTTATTGAACCAAAAAATTGGGTGATCTCTTTTCTGAACAGACTAAGCATATTCACAACTATTTTTTTGACAATAATTCAACCATCAGTTTTGCACCCCGTTCGGCACATCCCGGGCCGCCCAATGCCGACAAAACATCCTCGTAACCTTTCAGCATCGATTCCCGGTAAGAATGATCAGAAAGAATAAGATCCAACTCATCACCCACGGTTTGAGGAGTACAGTTATGCTGAAAAAGCTCTTTAACAACTTCGCGTCCGGCAATAAGATTTACCAGTGAAAACCAGGGTACCTTAACCAGAATATTCTTCACCAGGGTCCCCAGCCATCCGGCTTCTATCCGGTAACAAACTACCTGGGGAATCCCGATAAACGCTGTTTCCAGTGTGGCAGTACCCGAAGCAACGAGTGCCGCAGTGGATTGCTGCAACAAATCGTATGTTTGACCAAATAATACAGGAATAGCGAACTCTCCCAAAACATCCGTATAAAACGGCTGGGACTGGGAAGGAGCACCACCTATAACAAACTGATAATCAGAAAATCGTGTCGACACAGCTGCAAGAACCGGTAAAATTCGCTGAATCTCCTGTCTGCGGCTTCCCGCAAGAAGTGCAATGATCGGCTTATGCGGAAGATTGTTCCGTTGAATAAATTCGGCAAATGTTTCCTGCTGATTGATCCGGTGTGTCAGCTCATCGATCGTTGGGTTTCCGACATACCTGACAGGGTAACCAAACTTATGATAGAATTCGGTTTCAAACGGAAAAATCGTGAACATCTCATCGACAAATTTTTTCACTTTATGAACCCTTTTGGTCTTCCAGGCCCATATTTTGGGGGAGATATAATAAAAGACCTTTATTCCGTTTGCCTTTGCGAATTCAGCCATCCTCAGATTGAACCCCGGGTAATCGACCAGGACCAACACGTCAGTTTTAAACTCCAGTAACTTTTGCTCAGCCAATTTAAAGTTATTCCTGATTTTATCCAGATTGAGAAGGACAGGAAAGACCCCCATAAAAGCCATTTCACGGTAGTGTTTCAACAAGGTGCCCCCTTCATTGGCCATCAACTCCCCTCCAAAAAACATAAAATGGGCATTAATATCCTCCTTTTTCAGTTCCCGCATTAAATGGGAAGCATGCAGATCGCCGGAAGCTTCTCCCGCTATGATAAAATATCTCATCCTTCGGTTATTTTTTTGAATTCAGTAATTAATTCTCAATGAAACGTGCCGGGATTACAACACAAATTTCAAAATAAAAATTACGACTCCTTCCAGAACAGTCGCGGTCAGGACTCCCCTGCCCGAAGAGTAGCGACTGCTGTTAATCAGAAGCATAAAGGGAGCCAGATTAGGCAAAACCACCAGACTTAAAACGTTAACCAGTTTTTTTGATTCAATCAAAAACCGGATATAATCTGCGAAACTAAGCTGGCCAAACCGGAATATATAGTAGAGCAGGAAGAATACGACCGGTGTGACGAATCCGACGATCAGCCCGTACCCTATTTTATTAAAAAACAACGATCTGTCATCAACATACATAAGCTTAGAATTTCCATTTTTGCATTTGCGGGAAAGCGGTATAAGCGGTGAGGTCGGTGTTTACCGGGACGACAGAAACAAAGCCGTTAAGCAATGCAAAATCATCGGTATCGCGCGCTTCAGCTTCCGCATTGTTGAAATATCCTTTCAGCCAAAAGTATCCCCGACCATGGGGATCGGTGCGTTTCTCAAATTCTTCAACCCACTTTCCGCGGGTTTGTCGACAAAAATTAATCCCTTTAACCTCCCCCTGAGGTATATTCACATTTAAGCAGACCCCTTCCGGAAGACCGTGTTGGGCAATGGTCTGAAAAATACGGGCCACCACAATCTTGGCCCGTGAAAAATCAGCATCAGGACTATAATCATTTAAAGAAAAACCGATTGAAGGGACCCCATGAATGCACCCCTCAAGGGCGGCGCCCATGGTTCCTGAATATAAAATTGAAACAGAAGTATTTGCCCCATGATTGATCCCGGAAATAATAAAATCGGGCAGCTTATCCAATAATTGATTACAGGCCAGTTTGATACAGTCTGCAGGTGTACCGGTACAAGAGTAAATCAGAAGTCCATCTTCCTCCTGAAGACGGGTAACTCTCAAGGGATGATCCACTGTTATGGCATGACCCATACCTGAACGCGGACTATCCGGAGCGACAACGACGATATTCCCAAACAGACGGATTACTTCAATCAGCTCATTAATGCCTTTGGCATAAATTCCGTCATCGTTGGTAATTAAGATCAATGGTCGCTCATCCATGCCTGATTTTCCGGTTTTACAATTGGTCAAAGATAATGGATTCGAAAGAATCTAATTTAACGATCTTGAAGAAAAATTTTAACTTTGTCTGAAAATATCCCTGAGTGAAAAAAAAAATAATTCTGGTAGGAACAACCTGGCCCTTCCGAAGCGGAGGAATTGCCACATTCAATGAACGACTTACCAAAGCGCTTATTGACAATGGGGATGAAGTGATAATTTATACCTTTTCACTTCAATATCCCTCTTTTTTGTTTCCTGGCAGGACTCAATTATCCGATCAACCTGCACCCGAAGGACTCAATATCAGGATTAAGGTTAATTCTGTCAACCCATTCAACTGGCTGACCATTGGAAGAGAAATTAAACGGTTGAAGCCGGATCTGCTTTTACTCAGATATTGGACACCTTTTATGGCACCATGCCTGGGTACAATTGCCAGAATTACCCGAAAAAACAAACACACCCAGGTGATTGCCATTACAGACAATATAATCCCCCATGAAAAACATTTCTTCGATAACACTTTAACAAGATATTTCACAGAGAGTTGCAATGGATTTGTCACAATGTCTAGAGCTGTTTTGAATGACCTGAAGTCGTTCAGCCCGCGCGCACCAATGGTTTTTACCCCACATCCGCTCTATGATATATTCGGGAAGATTGTAAGCCGTGAAAAAGCCATAAAACGGTTGAAGTTGAGTCCTGATTTCAGGTACCTTTTGTTTTTTGGTTTTATCCGCGATTATAAAGGGCTCGATTGGCTTTTAGAGGCTTTTGGCGATGAAAAACTTCGCAGGTTTCCTGTAAAATTGATTATTGCCGGCGAATTTTATACTTCTCCCGAAAAATATATGCAAATAATCAGTGAAATGAATCTTACAGATCATATCGAATTACGCATTGGATTTATTGATGATCAGGATGTTGCAAATTATTTTGGGGCAGCCGACATGGTTGTTCAACCTTATAAGTCAGCCACCCAAAGCGGGGTTACCCAAATTGCTTTCAATTACAATAAACCAATGCTCGTAACCGATGTGGGAGGTTTAGCCGAAATGATCCCACATGGAAAGGTTGGCTATGTCGTGAAGCCCGGACCTGAGGCAATTACCGATGCCATTTTTGATTTTTACAGTAATGACCGTAGTAACTTTTTCACAGCGAATGTGATCGAAGAGAAAGAGAAATTTTCATGGGGTACGATGGTTGAGACTATCGAAATCGTTTTAAACAACATATACAATAAAAGGAACTGAGGAAGATTCAGATTTGATTATACATATTTTTGAGGTATTTAATAAAGCATGGACTTGCAGACCGAAATAGAAAAAAGAGAAATTGAAGATTTGTTTGAAGACCTTTTAAAGTCCTTCACCAGACCATTATCGACTGAAAATGAACAGCTTATACGGAAAGCTTTTCAATTTGCCAATACAGCCCATATGGGAATCAGACGCAAATCGGGAGAGCCATATATCATTCATCCAATTGCAGTTGCCAAGATTGTTGTGAGCGAAATAGGGCTTGGGACCAAGTCGGTTCTTGCAGCTATTCTTCATGATGTTGTGGAGGACACAGAATACACACTCAGCGATATTGAGAATATGTTTGGGGAAAAGGTAGCTTCGCTGGTCGATGGGCTTACCAAACTCTCCGGAACCTTCGATTCAAATCAGGCAACTAATTTCAGAAAAATGCTCCTTACCCTTTCCGATGATGTGAGGGTAATTCTGATCAAACTTGCCGACCGTTTGCACAATATGAGGACACTTGACTCCATGCCCTATCAGAAGCAACTCAAGATCACCTCTGAAACTCTTTATATTCTTGCCCCGCTCGCCCATCGCCTTGGACTTTATGCTATCAAATCTGAGCTCGAGGATCTAAGTCTTAAATATAAAAATCCTGAAATTTACCAGCAAATAAAGATGAAGCTCCAAAGTGAGGAGGAGCGGATTAATTACCTGGTTTTCGATTTTGCCAAACCCATTCAGGAAAAATTATATGCTGAGAATTTTGATTTCACCATCAGCGGACGCCCCAAATCGATTTATTCGATCTGGAATAAGATGCAGACAAAAAATGTAACCTTTGATGAAATTTACGATCTGCTCGCGATCAGGATTGTTTTTAAACCCAAAGAAGGAATCTCCGAAAAAAGGCAAAGCTTTGATATTCTATCATTGATCACCGATATCTACACCCCGAAACCGGACCGGATCCGTGACTGGATCACTATTCCAAAGGCAAATGGTTATGAAGCTCTTCATGTCACAGTTATGGGTCCCGAAGGACAATGGGTTGAAGTACAGATCCGGACAGAAAGGATGGACGAAATAGCAGAACGCGGGTTTGCCGCCCATTACCGCTACAAGGAGGAGGGCGCTTCAGAGAACGAGCTGGATAAATGGCTGATGAAAATCCGGGAGTTACTCAGTAATCCCGAATCTGATGCCCTTGATTTTCTGGATGAGTTTAAATTAAATCTATATTCCCAGGAGATCGTCATATTTACTCCCAAAGGTGAGATGAAGATGCTGCCCAAAGGGGCTACCGTACTTGATTGCGCCTACGACATCCATTCGGAACTCGGGAATCATTGTATTGGTGCCAAGGTAAACCACATTCTGGTCCCAATGAGTCATGTGCTTAAAAGCGGCGATCAGGTTGAAATTCTAACCTCAGATAAACAATCACCAAAACCCTCGTGGATCGAGAGCGCCATTACTGCACGGGCAAAATCAAAAATCAGGGATTCCTTTAAACAGGAACAGAAAAAACATATTGAAGAGGGGCGGATCCAGTTAAATCAGCAGCTGGAGAAACTAAATGTAAAACCAGCATCAAATACCCTTAAAAAGCTCATCAACCACTATGGATTGCATTCCAAGGAGCAGCTGTACGCAGAAATCGGGATGGGCCTGGTTAGTCTGGATAACCTCGAGACAACCCTTCTTGAAAAGTCGGTAAATAAATTTGTTAAATTCTGGAAGCTCTCCTTTGTTTTTGGAGGCGATAAAAAAAATGAAAACCTGATCATCGATAAAAAAAAGCCATTCCTACTAAATGAAGACCAGACAAAAGCAAATTTCCAGCTCGCCACCTGCTGCAACCCTATCCCCGGTGATGACGTGGTAGGTTTTGTTTCCGACGACGGACAAATTATGATTCACAATAAATCGTGCCCTGAAGCAGTAAAATTGATGTCTAGTCATGGTGATGAGATTATTGAAGCTACCTGGACAAAATCAAAAATGCTTTACTATCTTACCCACTTGTATATCAGAGGATTCGACCATCAGGGTATTGCCAATAAGATCACAAATGTCATTTCAAATGAATATGGTATCAATATGCGGTCGATCAATCTTGATGCGCATGATGGTATTTTTGAAGGTAACCTTTACCTCTATATTCAAAATACTGATTTACTGGAAAAACTGATTACCAAGCTTTTAAATATAAAAGGCGTCGACACTGTCCAGCGTAAGGAAATTTAGTCCCTTGCCTGCTACATTTTATTCCCAAAATATTTTATTCTCAAAATATTTTCTAATTTTACACTCTATTTTAACTTAGATTAAGTACGAATAGTATGCTTAACAGTAGAGAAACAGTAAAATCACTTTTTACCGAATACCTTGAAAGAAAGGGACATCGGAAGACTCCGGAGCGTTTTGCCATCCTTGATGAGATCTACTCAAGGGATGGTCATTTCGACATTGAGACGTTATATATCTCGATGAAAAATAAAAATTATCGGGTAAGTCGTGCAACATTGTATAACACCATTGAACTTTTGCTTGACTGCAAATTAGTCATTAAGCACCAGTTCGGGAAGAATATTGCCCAATTTGAGAAGACACTGGCATCCAAACAACATGATCATTTGATCGATATCAGAAATGGAAACGTAAAGGAATTCCATGATCCGAGAATTCTTGAGATTATTAAAGACGCCTGCGCCCAGCATAATTTCAGACTCTCCCATCACTCCCTTTATCTTTACGGAGAAATGGAAGATATTAACTGATCCGTGAAAAATTCTCATTTTTTATTGATGTAACCTGATTAGTGCTACGTCTGATTAGAGCAGGAACGTGACAGAGAAATTAATTTCTCCGATAACACTGAGTTATCTTAAAACCCGGGTTAAAAACAAGTTCAAAAAGAGTTGTCCAAGGATAGCTATAAGAAACCTTCATGTTAGCAATCAATCCGATAATAAACTTTGGTCCGGCAATCCTGTTCATGTCCGAATCCGGACTTTCAGCTCAATTTTTATTCCTGTTTTCCGAAATTAATCAGTACCTTTGGTCGATTTTTGCCCAATGTAAATAATATAAAGATAATCGAATGAAGGTAGATGTATTACTTGGTCTTCAATGGGGAGACGAAGGAAAAGGGAAAATTGTGGATGTTTTAACCCCGCACTATGATGTTATTACAAGGTTTCAGGGCGGCCCCAATGCCGGGCACACCTTGGAATTCAATCACATAAAACACGTTCTGCATACTATCCCTTCCGGAATATTCAGGGATGATAAGATTAATGTAATTGGTAATGGCGTTGTGATTGACCCCTGTATTTTCAAAAAAGAGATCGATTCATTGCTTAAACTTGGATTTGATCTGAAGAAAACCCTCTATATCTCAAAAAAAGCGCATCTTATTCTCCCTACACACCGGTTATTGGATGCGGCCTCAGAAGCTGCAAAAGGGGATGCAAAAATTGGTTCAACACTCAAAGGAATTGGCCCTGCATACCGGGATAAAATTGGGAGAGACGGCCTTAGGGTTGGAGATATCCTCTTCAATTTTGAAGAGAAATACAGGATCAGGGTCAAACAACATACTGATCTGTTGAGTAATTATTATCATTTTGATTACGAATCAGCACTTGCAGATTATGAAAAAGCATGGTTTGAAGGAATTGAAACAATCCGCCAATTTCAACTCATTGAAAGCGAAACATTCATTAATAACCAGTTAAAAGCTGGCAGATCGGTTATTGCTGAAGGTGCCCAGGGAACGATGCTCGATATAGACTTCGGCTCCTACCCTTTCGTAACATCCTCAAATACAATAACTGCAGGAGCCTGCACCGGTTTGGGAATTGCACCAAACAAGATTGGTAAAGTCTACGGAATTTTCAAGGCATATTGCACCCGGGTTGGTAGCGGACCTTTCCCTACTGAATTAAACGATGCTACAGGACAAAAACTCAGGGATGTCGGACACGAATATGGTTCAACTACAGGACGTCCACGTCGCTGCGGCTGGCTCGATCTGGTGGCCCTGAAATATGCCATCATGATCAATGGTGTAACCGAATTAATCATGATGAAAGCCGATGTTCTCGATGATTTCACCGCTATCTCAATTTGTACAAAGTATAAAATCGGAGGGGTTCTGACCGAAGATTTTCCGTATGAACTAGACGATACGGTGGAACCAATTTACGATTCAGTTCCAGGCTGGAAACAACCACTCACCGGAGTTACAAGCGAAGATAAATTTCCAAAGGAGTTAAGCAATTACATCGCTTATCTTGAATCTGAATTGCAGGTTCCGATCTCCATCGTTTCGGTTGGACCGGACCGGTCACAGACCATTGTGAGATAACCGAAACTAAAGCAAAAAAGTGAATGAAAAATGCAAATTGCGAAGTATTCAGGAAATTTTGAACTTTGGAATATGCATTCTGAATTTTAATAGTGGTAGTTTCTGGCTCTGATCGGTAATGCTATGTTACTGATCAGCAACGAAAACTCAATAATATCGGCATTATGATGACAACTTTCACCTCTGAAACCTTGGGACTCTATACCGATTATTATGAATTATCGATGGCTCAGGGCTATTTATTGGCCGGGAAAAAAGATGAATCTGCTGTCTTTGACTACTTTTTCAGAACTAATCCCTTTGATGGAGGGTTCCTCGTATTTGCCGGTCTGGCCGATTTGCTGAATGCTATTTTAGCCTTCCAATATTCGGAAGAAAACCTGGACTACCTTAAAAAGCTTGGATTACTTCCCGATTTCATCGATTATCTGAAAGAATTCCGCTTCAACGGAACGATAATATCGGTGCGGGAGGGTGAACTTGTTTTCCCGAATGAACCGATTCTCAGGGTGGAAGGTAACATTATCGAGGCTCAGCTGATTGAAACTCTAGTATTAAATATCCTTAATTTCCAGTCCCTCATAGCCACCAAATCCTTCAGGGTGAAATTAGCCTGCGGAGACAAGCCATTTTCTGAATTCGGATTGAGAAGGGCACATGGAACTGGAGGAATTCAGGCAAGCCGCGCAGCAATTATCGGAGGAGCCTCTTCCACTTCTAATGTTTACACCGGTTTTTTATACAACACACCGGTATCCGGGACCATGGCACACAGCTGGATCCAAAGTTTCGGGGACGAACTGACAGCCTTCCGCGAATATGCACGTTTTAATCCGGAGAACTCGATCTTACTTGTTGATACCTATGACACCTTACGGAGCGGTATCCCGAACGCGATAATTGTTGCTAAAGAATTGGAAAAAAGCGGGAATAGACTTGTTGGAATCCGTCTTGATAGTGGCGATCTGGCCTATTTAAGCAAGAAGGCCCGAAAAATGCTTGATACAGCCAGTCTCTCTTATATCAAAATAATAGTTTCCAATCAGTTGAATGAATATGTGATTAATAGTCTTCATGAACAGAATGCCCCGATTGATCTCTTCGGGGTAGGCACGGAACTGATCACGGGTAAACCTGATGCTTCTCTTGACGGTGTTTACAAACTCGCACTTTCGAATGAGATTCCCTGTATGAAAATTTCGGAAAACATCGAAAAGATGACATTCCCGGGAAGAAAATCACTTTACAGGTATTTCGATGCCGAAGGCAATTTCTATCGAGATGGTATTCTGCTGGAAGACGAGGATCCCGATACCTGCGAATGCATTTTTAATCCAATTTATCCGGACAAATGGACTTCCGTAGCCGGACTTAATTGGGAGCTGCTTCACCAAAAAGTATATGAGAATAGTACGATTATCTTTCCACAACCTGAACCAAAACTGAGTCAGGAATTCCTCTTTTCACGTGCGTCCCGGTTACCCGACGAACATAAACGGTTTATTATGCCCCATATTTATAAGGTTGGAAGTTCAAAGCAACTGCTTAATTTAAGAGATAAGACAAGGAGAGAAATAAGCGAAAGTTTTGGTGGAAATTAATGAATCTTAGCTTTAAAGGATTTAAATTGTAAAATAAAAAGTGTAAATTATTTAATAAACCATATATGGCAAAATCTATCAAAGGAACGGTGACTGAGCAGAATCTGGTAAAAGCATTCGCCGGCGAATGCCAGGCAAAAAACCGCTATGAAATGTTTGCCGATAAGGCAAAAGCGGATGGCTATCAGCAGATCGCTTCCATATTTGCAAAAACAGCCTTACAGGAACAATCACATGCCAAGCAGTTTATCAAATTCATGGAGGGTGGCGCAGTTGAAATTAATTCAACCTTTATCACTGGATTATCAACTCAAACTATTGACAATCTTAAGATTGCAATTGAAGAGGAAAGTAGGGAATCCACACAACTTTACATACAATTCTCAGAAACAGCCAAAGCAGAGGGTTTTCCGGCGATAGCTGCAATCTTTTTTTTGATCGCTAAAGTTGAAGGTGAGCATGCCAGCCGCTTTAAAAAATTACTTAAAAGATTGGAAGACGGAACGGTTTTTAAACGTGATAAACCAGTCCGTTGGGAATGCATCAAATGCGGACATGTCCATGAAGGAGCAAATCCGCCGCAAATCTGCCCGGCCTGCAACCATCCCATCGGATACTTTGAGGAGATGACTGAGAACTTTTAAAGCTGTATTTTTGGTACCAGGAAGTTTGTATTATTGCATATGATGCAGTCGGAAACGGGCGGCTGTCAACTTGCAGAATAATTTCGGCAGTAAATTCTGAATTCTCAGAATTATGTGCTAAATAAAATCTAATCCAGACTTTCAATTTAACTGCAAGTTGCTAAAAGCCTTTAGCCAATCTTAAACCGATTAAACAATAATAATTGTCATTACCGAAATATTAAATTACATCAATAATTGCCTAAATTTAATTGCTATGATGCTACAAAACAAGATTGCAATTATTACGGGTGCCAGTCGTGGAATTGGCGCTCAAACAGCTATACTATTTGCCGCTGAAGGTGCACGGGTAGTTGTCAATTTTAATCATAACGAATCTGCTGCCAGGAAGGTAGTGGATGAGATCACTTCAAACGATGGCAAGGCAATTGCCATCCAGGCGGATGTAACCGATGCCGGTCAGGTTGAAAAAATGATGGAGATTGTGCGAAAAACCTGGGGCGATCCCGATATCCTGGTTATCAATGCTGGAATGCACTTTAAGGTTGCCCCTTTTATGCAGCAAACCTGGGAAGATTTCTCAAGCAAATATTATGGTGAAATGAAATCGTTCTACAACACTTCCAAAGCGGTTATCCCGGGAATGATCGCAAAAAAAGCAGGTGTAATTGTAGCTGTTTCAAGTGGCTTATCCAGACATCCGGGAATAGGATTTTCATCGCACAGTGCCGCCAAGTCTGCCATTGACGCACTGGTGAAATCACTGGCCCTCGAGCTGGGGTCATCCGGTATCCGCGTTAATACCATAGCCCCCGGTCTTACAATCACTGACGCAACCAGCTGGATGCCCAAAGAACAACAGGAACAGGCCGCTCACCGCACTGCACTCAAACGTAATGGCCTGCCGGAAGATATTGCACGCGCCATACTTTTTATGGCGAGTGAACTTTCAGTCCATATCACCGGCACCTATTTATCAGTCGACGGAGGAGTAGCTATGATTTAGACTCAGATTTTATATTGCAGGCTGCTCCAGGCTCCGCCATTATATACTTCTGTTATTCCGTTGGATTTTAAAATGCTTTTGGCCGAAGCACTTCGCATCCCGGATGCACAACAGGTGATGATGGGTTTGTTCTTCTTTTTCAACTGCGAAATATTGCTTCCGATTTTGTCGAGAGAAATATTTATAGAACCCCTGATATGACCTCCGGCGAATTCGCCCTTGCTTCGAACATCCACAATGATAGCTCCATCTTTAACCAGCTGGGCATAATCGGTTTTTTCCAATCCGAATAAATTTTTAATTGACTCAAACATTGCTATTTTCGATCTCGTTTAATTTTGACCCAAAAATACGATTATGGGAATCCGATCTTTGTGATAAAAGTTACAGAAGGGTAATTTTATTTCTGGTCAGCGCAATAAGTTTCTCAATTTCCATTTGTTTTAATACTCTGCTCACCGCTTCTCTTGTTATACCTAACTCATTTGCAAGCTGTTGATGAGTAACCGAAATTTCCCGCGATTGAAACAATGAAGATTTCTGATTAAGAAGGTGTAATAGCCGTACTTCCACTTTTTGAAAAGCTACGGCATTCACCACATCCAGTAACTCTTCAAACCGTTTCTGGTAAAGTGCAAAGATAAAATCTGTCCACTCCGGAAATTGCCGGATCCATTCGCTCGCTTTTGAAACCGGAATTAAAAGAAGTTCAGCATCCTCCTCAACAATCGCCTTAATCTTACTGGTATTATCATTGAGCCCGGCGAGCATTGACATAATACAACTCTCAGCCGGTTTTATGTAATAAAGTAAAATCTCCCGCCCATCCTCGTCAGTCCTGATAACTTTAATACTTCCTGAAAGAACAATCGGGATTGATTTGACGTATTCATTGATATTTAATATAATTGAACCGGCAGGAAATGATTTTATCCGGCCAGATGCATGAATCTCCTTGCTTAACAGGGTATTGAATAATTTCTTTGAAGTCCCCATAAATTAGAAATAAAATGAACCAGTTTTTGACAAACTCTAATAATCTGTGATTAAATTTTGTAGAGGCGTACTCGCCAAAATAGCTGCTTTTCTTTTACCCAACATTCTGGGAGTTGATTTGGTAAATTTTGCATAGTTTATGACATCATCTCTTTTCGCCTCAAAATTAGCATCTCTGAAATCGGTTACGGAATTAAAACCGGGATCATATAGTGTCTCTTTAATCAAAGCTGTCTGATGATCAATCATACTGTATAAATTAACTAAACCTGAAAAATATTCAACGATTACCTTTAGTTCCGGGTGAATAATATACTGGGCAGAATTTCTCATTAAGTGGCTATTTTAGTCATTTGCTAAATTATCAAATTTAGTTTAAAAAAGACATACCAAAATTATCTAATCCGGGAGACCTCATAAAGAAGAGAACAATGTCAATTCCCAATTTATGATTTCAAATGTTCAAATACAAGATTATGATAAAGACCCAGTCTCCGGAATTGCATGGCAGTTTTAGTCGGGTAAACTTTATCGGATAAAATACCGGCTTGAAATCCAATATTACTGGATCAATTATTTTCTGAAACCAAATTTGACTATTACCCTTAGTAACATTATTTTAATCGGTAATGATCTGTTTATCCGCTTACAACCGGCATCGGATTTATAGTTTACAGGAATAATCTATATTGAGTTGAGCCAGCAAGCGATTCGAATCAGTTCGGCTGATAATGACATTGGAATAAGGGAACTTGGGATCAATAAAAAACGGTTAATCACTTGAAATGTAATTAACTGTTTTAGTGGAGCGGAAAACGAGACTCGAACTCGCGACCCTCAGCTTGGGAAGCGTATTTTTCGACTTCACTGTATTTCTACACACTTCTTTATGCCTATATTATAATTCTGATATTTAATATATTACATTCAGAAATTAATAATCTATTTTTGCATACTTCAATATATTTTATAATTTTGTGGTGCAAATTTTGGTGCAAATAAACAATAGATATGGCTATTACTAAACCCACCGCAAATATACTACTTGACACAAGAAGAGTTTTAAAATCTGGAAAATATCCTGCAAAACTTACAGTTTACTACCTTGGGGAGAAAAAAAGGTACAAGCTACCGATTGAATTAACCGAAGGTGATTGGGAGAAGATAAATTCACCAAGGTTACGGGATGAAGCACTAAAAGAATTAAAAACAAAACTTGATTATTACACAGGTGAAAAATTTGAGGACTGTTTAAAAAAGATCAATGACCCATTTTCCTTCGAAAAATTCGAGGAGACATATTTCGAAAAATACACATTGATAAATAAAAGTGTGGATGTTTATACAGCATTCCAGACCTATATAGATAAGTTGGCAAAATCTGATAAAGTCGGTAATTCAGAAATCTATACTACAGCAAAAAAAAGCCTACAAGCTTTTAAATCTAAATTATCTTTTGAGGAGGTTACACCAGAATTTTTAATGGCCTATGAAAAGCAAATGTTGACAAATAATTTATCAATGGCATATATTGCATTAAATCTACGCTCTTTGAGAGCTATTTTTAACAAAGCGATTGAAGCTGGTTTTGTAAAACAAGAATTCTATCCATTTAAAATATATAAAATTAAAAAAGGTGATAATAAAAAAAAGGCACTTTCAATCGAACAACTTAAGCTACTTAAATATCATAAAGCTGAGACCAAAGCACAACAAAAAGCCCTAGATTTCTGGATGTTTTCTTTCAATTGTTATGGGATCAATATGATTGATATTTGTAGATTGCAATTCAAGAATATAGAGGATAATCGTATAGTTTTTATGAGGAAGAAAACTGACCATTCCACAACAAGTTCAAAAACGATACGTCTGGCGATTACGCCTGAGATTCAGCAAATTATTGACAATCATTGCAATTCAAACCAACAACCTGAAAGTTACGTTTTCAATATTCTGCCTCATGGAATAGATGCAAAGCGGGAACGGAAGATTGTGCAGTCTTTCACTCGAAATATTAATAAACACATGAAAAAGATATGTGAGGATTTAAAGCTTGGTGTAAATGTTTCAACTTATTGGGCTCGTCATAGCTTCGCAACCTTTTTGAAATGGAAAGGTGTATCAATAGAAGTAATAAGCGAGGCACTTGGTCACACAGATATAGCAACAACGCAAAATTACTTAGATTCATTTGAGGATGAGACAATTGATAGTACTGGTAAAATAATTTCATCACTTTAATTCGATATGTCTATGGAAATGTATGATGATGCAATTGAAATGCAGTTTGAGAAGCTTGCTTGTATTCTGGATGAAAACCCTATTGTTTGTACAAATCCCTTGGAGAACTCAAGCTATTTAGGCGTTAATTTATTTACAAGTGCTGAAGGATTTCAATTTACAATGCTTCAACCTTTATACGATAAATACACTGCCTACCTAGATCAATTCATCAAAAGTAATAATGTTTCAACATCTGGCCTAACACACTTAGAATCAACATTTAGACGTTTATCAGCAAAATATCAAAATAATCATCAACGATTTAAAGATTCAGAAATAAGAAAAGAGTGGATTCATTTATCTCAGAATTTTTCTCTTCCGAATCCAAATGATGATGATGATATTAATAGACAGCAAAAATACTCTCGATCGGCATATAAGTTTTTTTGGAATATGTCCGCAACACAGCGTTTCTTTATTGACGAAATTAAACAATTTGTTGACCAACAATTACAGCCATTCAATAAAAAACCAGAATCAATAAATTTTAATGAAAGCACGATCCAACAATCCAATAGCAAACAATTTATTGACATAAGTTATCATTTTTCAATTCGCACTGAAGCATCGAAAGCAAGTCATAATATTTTGGAAAGGATTTTCAAACATTTAAAGGCTAACAACTACATTTCGTGCACCTTACCAGAGTTCAAACATATTTTTACAAAAAAATCGCCAGCCCCTATTGTTTGGAATAAAGACTACATCCAGCTAACCTATCTCATTAAAAAGATGTCGGAGAGGTTTTTAATGAAACCTAAATCACCCTCAAATTACCATATTGCTTCCAAGCTATTTTACAAGAATGCAGTGGGTGTATATTTTAATCCCAGCAAAGTCCGACATGATAAAGACCCAAACTCATCTGATAAAAAATTGATTGATCAAGTCATTAGTGATTCCATTGAATATTACATGGGGTATTAATTTGAGAAGGTTAGAGCGAATTCCTACCGACAGCCAGTACTAATTTCATTTTAGTTCAGTGTTTAACATCTTACGTATTCACTCTAATTCAGTGTGTTTCAGTTACACTTATTGTCTGACACCCTAACCTACACATTGAAGTGTCGGTCAAGTGCCTCTTATCTCTAAGGATATCTTTGCATTACAAAAAACAAATAGATATGAAAGAGTATGAATCATTAACATTTGAGCAGATGCCAACAGCACTCTGCCGACTTCTTCAAGAAGTGAGTTCCATTAAAAATTATTTACTGAATAATTCAACATTGAACGATAGTTCAAACATTGTCAAACCAGAAAAGGAATGGTTGACAGTTGAGCAACTAAGCCATATACTTGACTTAAAACAGACCAGTATTTACCAGCTAATTTACCAGAAGAGGATTCCAAGTTACAAAAGAGGTGGCAGACTATATTTTGATGCTGTCGAAATTGATGAATGGGTACGTGTAGGTAAAAAGAAATCCCTTGAACAGATAAAAAAGGAAGCAAACCTTGAAATTAAAAGGTAGCAGCTTTTAATTTCTCTAAACCCTTGTTTCAAGATCAACCACAAGACAATTGATTATTCTCCCTATATTTGTCTGTTATTGATAATTATATGGCAAATGGACCTTACTCAGCATGGGTAATTAACTCATGGATTTGTTTTCGGCTGATTTTTATATAGATAAAGTTATATAGATGAGGATTGTACATAAATTTGACGAATTTCTTTTCACAATATTCCCAGATGCAAAAGAGCAAACTGAATCTTCCCTGATATCGGAATTAGAGAATTTTTATTCCTTTGGCAGTTTCAAGCCAAGTATTAAGATTGAAGATGGCTGGGTGGTTGTCGATATTGACACAAATAAAATTCTGTCTCATGAAGTTGACTTTCAGAAAGTCATATCTCTTTGTGAAAAAGGAAAATACGTTGAGGCTAAACCAATGCTTCAAAAATTAATAGCAATTAATCCAACCAATTCAGATTTTCATCGAATAAAAGGTCAGATTCTCTCAGATGAGGGTGATCAGGATGGAGCAATAAATTGTTTGATTGATTCACTTCGTTGGGATTCAAAGAATGTTTGGGCACTGATAATGATGGGGAACATATTTGCGAAGTTCAAAGATGATCTTCTGACAGCGATGAAGTATTATGATCAAGCCAAAATAAATCACTAAACCTGGAACTATGGACCTTGAAAAAATTAAAAATCTGGAATCATTTCTTGAATCAATGACAAGAAAGAATCCTTATCCTTACTCATCAGAATATTCTGTGGTAATTGCCACACAATCAGTAAATGCTATAAATCAAGATAATAAAACATCTGTATTACAAGGTAGTAAAATTTGGTACAAGGAATTTGATGGTGTTCGAATGGAAACCATTGAAAGGATAATTGAAGGTTTACTCATTGAGAAAAAACATAAGGTTTCAACAATGTTGATTTATAATATATTACTTCTCTTTACATATCATCCTGATAGAAATAAAGGGCAAGTGACTGCCTTAAGAGAAATATTAAATTTAATAGTTTCAGTAAGCGTATGTCAATATTACGTACTTCCCTCAAGTGATGATTCAAATATTAATCCAATTATATTTGGAGATTTTACTTTCTCAAATTTAGATAGAAATCAATTTAAATACAGATGCGAAAAAGCCAAATCAGATTTCTATGATTTATATGGAGAAAAACACATTGGTAAAATAGCTATTCAACGAAATCCATTTACTTCAAATATAATTAATTGGCATCAGTTTGTAAGTATTTACAAAGGTAGACTTGCGTCATCTATGACACAAGATATTTTATTGTATTTTGAAACTTTATCTGATATTTATTTTACTGAATTCTGGGATAAATTTCTAAATGATCAGCATATTTATATTGCGTTTGGACTAGGATATATTGATGAAAGATTTCTTCAGAAGATTATTCTTTCTCAAAAGATATCAATTTTCTTGGATATAATAGCTGATGGAGCAAAAAAAGGATATGTTGTTCCATCACAGAATAGAACAATGACTACTGAAATTTACCATGAGCTTGGAAAGAATTTCGAAGATCATTTTTTGGCGTTGAAGAAGAAGTATAATATTTCATCATTCCCACAATTACCAATTCATCAAACTATTAAAACATATATTGAATTTAATTCAAAAGCCTATCGTTATCTCAATGATGAAAGAATTGATGAAGGATTTCTACACTTTGTTATTTCTCTTGACTTATTATTTCTTGATAAAATTTCAATTTCACAATCCATATCAAATAGAGTGGCATTACTTACTTATAACAAATTCAAGAAAAACTTGAAAGATCATAAAGGTATTATTAGTAAGATTTATGATTCAAGGAGTAAATATGTTCATAGAGGGATATCAGTTCCTAGATATCAATTAGAAGATTTAAAAAAAATATGTCTGGAGGTTTTATATTGTTTGTTAAGAGCACAATTAAACAAAAGATATCATGATGACGATGCAATTGAAAAATGGAAAAAGGATATTGATTTCGTTGTTTCTGCCATGGAGGCAGAGAAACAAATTAATGATATTGAGCTAATTAATATTGGTGTAGATGTAATAAAATAATTTAACTTTTGCTAAATTAAATTGTTCTGAAATCTCTTTTTGGTCTTAAAGCCACATTGAGCTTCAAGTATGCCACTTGCCGTATTATTAATACATTTTGAGAAGAAAAGTATTGCTTAACTAATCCTTTTAAAATCTATCATTTTTTAGTAAATGATAAAATTTAACATCAGATCATTAATATTTTAAATTGCATTAGTATTTATGTAATTATATGGGCTTTAGGAGAGTCTATGCGATGGTTTATGGCAAAGTTCTCGAAATTGATTATACATTTTTAGTTTTCAACTACATCTATTGATGAAATTGCTCTTGTATTATCAGGAAATATGAGACTATTTTTAAAAAATTGATCTTTTTTGAAACAATTTTTATTTTCTCTCGTATAATCAAAAATAGAAGATATTTAACAATTTAAAATACAGTCCTATGAATATAATTAAGAATTTTCAAAGATAAACAAATTTAGTGACGGAGCAATGGAGGATCGTAGGTTAACGTTTTAGTATAATCTTAAATCTTACCTTGTCTGACAATCATTTGTGATGCCAGGAAAAAGAAATCAATGGGTGTTTACCATACATTGGTGCTGGAAATAAGAAGTATTCCTTAAATTAAAATCCCAATCAGTTTGTGGATAATCATGGGGTTTGCAAAATTCAAATTTTTGCGAAGGTCAATACTTGTGCTTTGTAATTCGGATTTTTACAATAGAAATACGAATTTATAACTTTTTAAATTAATAATTGAAAAGATACACTTCGGATAATCTTGTACCTTGGGAACTATGTGTTTTGCTTGGTAAAACGAAGCTGAATAAGTAGACAGCACTTTTTATTAAAAAGTGGTCTCCAGCTAGTGGCGAAAGCCAGTTTAAAAAGTCAAAGAATTGAATTTTTACGGAGATTTTCTCCGACCAGGATAATTGAAATGTATCTTTTTATTGAAAAACTTGTATTTATGAAAAACAAACTAGAGTTAAAGGAATATTTTGATGATAAGGAGCTAATTAAAATTCTCTGCAAGAAAAGAGCTATTGCTGCAAAAAAATGGCATGATGTTCATTTCTTGTATAATATTTCAACCGAAGCGAAGTCTCCTCACACAATAATAAAAAAGGAAATTTTCTCATTCTTCCCGCCAAGAAGCCAATGGACGAGGTTACCTAAAAAGGAAAGAGAACTTCTTCAATTTAATGCACTTAAAATTAATAGCTGTCAGCTTGAGAAAACCGTGTGGCAGGAAATTAAAAAATGCAAGCGACAAGGATTGGAACATCCTTTATGGTTGCAGAATCTTTTGACTTTCACTGAAGGGATTAGGAATTTGGCATTTGACAAAAGTCGGAACTATGAACTTCCAAAACCTAAGATAATACCTGAACTTAAAAGTGGAATCACTTACAGACCCATATCAATTTTTGAACTAATTGACAACATACTAATAGGCCAAATATCTAAGTATCTCTCGAATTGCTTTGATCCACTGTTTTCTGATTCATCTTATGCTTTTCGCACAGGCATTCAAAAAGGGAAAACTTTCAACCATCATAAGGCTGTTGAAGATATTATAGAATTTAAAAAGAAAATTGGTAAGCCACTCTATGTAGCTGAATGCGATATCAAAAAATTCTTTGATTGTGTTAATCATCAAGTAATTACTGAAGAATTTCAGGTAATTGCCAAGGAAGCCAAGGAGAAGCTTAATATTGAAATTGATAAACGTGCGGTACATTTTTTTCATTCGTACCTAAAAGCTTATTCCTTTATTGATAATGTAAAGCACAAAGAACAAGAAATACTTAATAGGTATAAAATTACAAACGGGACAATCCCTTGGGTGAATGAAGCAGAATTGCTAGAAGTAGGTTCTAAACCAGCCACTGAAAGAATTGGAGTGCCTCAGGGAGGAGCAATTTCATGTCTAATAGCTAATATCATGCTGAATAAAACAGATCGGATACTAAATGATAATTCCGATGAGAATACGTTTTACTCTCGGTTCTGTGACGACATGATTTTAATGCATCTTTCAAAAGCCAGGTGTGAAGCATTATTGGAAAAGTATCAAACATCGCTAAGAGATTTAAAACTTATTTGTCATGAAGCCAAGGGTTTTAAAGAATATGGTAAGGAATTTTGGGATGAAGGGCTAAAATCAAAGCTACCTTATAGATGGGCAATTAACTACAAAACAAAAGCATACAGTAAAAAAAATGTTCCATGGCTTTCTTTTGTTGGTTATCAAATTAGATATGAATGCACTGTTAGAATAAGAAAAAAATCAATTAAAAATGAATCGCTTAAACAAGTGTCTGAAACAGATAAGGTAATCAAAGTCGTTAGGAAAGGGATTAGACCAAAAAGAAGTTGTAAAGCAGTCCGATATAGGCTACAACAAAGGCTAATCGCAATGTCTGTAGGAAGGGTGTATTATGGTTCAACAATAAGTTCAATGTGCTGGACTGCTGGATTTAACGTATTAAAGAAGAACACTTTTGTTTCAAACCAAATTAGACGACTAGACCGAAACAGGGAAAAACAAATTAAAAGGTTGGAAAGAAATATGGGAATAATTGAAACGCCCATTGGGAAATACAGAAATTCAGGAGATAAGCCTTTAAAGGTTTATGGGTACAATTACAGTTACAATAAACAATTTTAAAAATTTAATAAATGGGATTAAATACTGGTAAGGGCAATATGTATGAGTTCATAACTCACACATGGAATACTGTTAAAGGCGAATGTTTTCACGATTGCAGTTATTGCTACATGAAACGGTGGGGCAGATTAAAGAGTGTTCGTTTTGACAATAAAGAATTGAAAACGGATTTAGGAACTGGCAACTTTATTTTTGTGGGTTCGAGTTGTGATATGTTTGCGGAAAACATACCCGATGAATGGATTAACCAAACATTGGAACATTGCAAAAAGTTTGATAACAAATACTTGTTTCAGACTAAGAATCCTAAACGTTTATTAAACTGTGAACTTCCAAAATCAGTGATTTGCACAACAATTGAAACTGATATGTTTTACAGTGAAATTATGGCAAATAGCCCAAAACCTTACGAAAGGGCAAAGTATATGAAAATGCTTTCAGATAACGGATTTGAAACATTTGTAACAATTGAGCCAGTAATGGATTTTAACTTAAAAACTATGGTGGACTTGATAAAACAATGCAATCCAGAGCAAGTAAATATAGGAGCAGATAGTGGTAAAAATAATTTACCTGAACCAAGCAAAGAGAAGGTCTTAAAATTAGTATCGGAGTTGCAAAAGTTTACAATTATTCACAACAAATCAAATTTGAAACGGATTCTTAAACTTGTAGCATGATGAGCTGGTTTGAATTCAAGATTGAGGACATAATGATCAATTGTCCATCATTATATCAGACCTTAAATTATTTTAAAAAAAAATCTAATTTTTTGAAACATTTTATAAATATCTACGTATAATAAATAATAGGATATATCATTAACGATTTAAATATCAATATTATGGATGATAATAAGACAGCTCGAAGTGACATAATAATAAAATAAGATAGCAAGCATGGATTATAAGTGACCGTCATGTAACCCATTCTGAATCGTAATCTGCCTGACAATATTTTGTAGTGTCAGGTAAAAGAAATCAGTGGATAATTAACCTTCCATTGGTGCTGGTAATAAGAAGTATTCCTTAAATTAAAATCCCAATCAGTTTGTGGATATCTAGGGGTTCGCAAAATTCAAATATTTGCGAAGAGTCACTTTCATGCTTTGGGAATAAGGTTTTTACAATAGAATATTAATTTATAAATAAAATGAAAAGATATAGCGATGATAGAAAATATGGCTGACAGTAATTCATTGACATCCCATTTAAAACATTGGTAAGCTTTACGCCAATCTCAAAGAAAGTGAAGCAAAAAAATTAATTTAAAAAATGAAAAATGAAAAAAATGAAAAGTTTTAAATTGACCCCAGAATGGGTCTTGGAAAATTTGCCAGATATGATGTATGCCGATGGCAATGGAATAATAACTCTTTCCACTGAAAAGACGACAGATGATCACTTAATGCGTTTGGCGTTAAATACGTTAAAAATTCCTTATAAAGAATTTAAAAATGTAAATATGGAAGATATATCGATATGGTATGAATTCAAAATTGACGACATTAAAATTGATTGTCCTTCTTTGTATCTGGAAATGATGGAAATGAATAGTCCCAGCCTGGAATATAAATTAAACAGAAATATTGATTTGAATTAATAATTAAAAATATATGAAAATGATTTATAATGAAAATGATTTTGCGAATGATTTCCTTAAATTAAGGGATTTAGTTAGTTTAAACAGCCAAACAGATAGTGGCGAAACGACTCCACTTTCAAAGTTTTTTGGTGATGAGGTATATCTAAATACCAAATTATGGAAAACAATAATTATGCCCTATCTTAAAGCTCCATTTGAATTTAGCTTTTCCAAGTATTCAAAGAGAATTTCCAGAAACCTTGAGTTTACAAATAAGATGCATTCTGATATATCTCATTTTTTCAGTAACAAATTTACAGATTTGCAGTTGAGGTGCATCGTGGAAGCAATGATGGTTTATAAAAATACCAATCTGAAAAGTGAATATAACGTTAGAAAGTATATTCAAATATACATTAAAGAAGAAGGTGAACTTTTGGGTGATTATGGTGTCGTATCCAATTTTAAATCAAAAATTAGTAGAATAAGCTTGATTGAATTTGAAATTTTATTTGATTTTGTAGTTCAATTGATGGAAGAGAATAATTCAGCTCATATTTTCAAATTGGTGAAAGCAGCTTAATGAAACTCTTAATGCTTGGAGACTCAAATAGGGTGACCAAGACTTATGATTTGAGTGACCAAGACTCGTTCCAGCTATTTCAAATAGCGCTTGGAGATAATGTCTAAATATAATAGATATACAATTAGTTGCAATGAGTCTTGGTCAAGCAAATCATGGAGTCTTGAACACAAATATGTAAAACAAACAAGTTATTTAATGAATATTAAAGAACAATTAGATATAAGCTGTATTTGAAATATTTAAGCAAGTTATATAAAGTATTACTTTATATATAATGGTTAATTAACAGATATACTGATATATGAATGAAAATATTATTTTGTCAGTAACTAATTTATTTTTAGAGATTTAAAAAATGGCAGATATTATCAGACACAACCCTTGTATGGTATTGTATATGAATATATTAAATCATGTTAAGGGCGTGATAAACCCTGACTTAAGGTCGCTGTATTCAGACGTTAGGAGAATTTTAATGTTTAGTCAATATTTGATTCGAATTCAAATCGATGCAGGTGATTTTTAATGTTTGATATGAACCATTAATAACCCTTGTATAATGCTATATATTAATAGATTACATCATGTTGAGGTCGTGGTAAACCCTGAGTTAAGGTCAATAACTAGTAAACCAATAAAATCAATAACATTTAATAAGACATAATAAAACTTTTATTATTAATCAACAAATTTAATGGCAATTTAAATCAAATAAAATAAACCATATATGTTACTATATATTAATATATTACAACATGTTAAGGTCGTGATAAATCCTGACTTAAGGTCAATAACTGGTAAACCTTATAACAATATATAACAATATAACATAATATATTACATTTTTAACGTAATAATTATCTAAATGAAAAATAAGAATAAAAGAAAATATTTAAAACAAGAATACTTACCTGAAAAACTAATAAACTGTTTTAATGAACTATTCACTAATTCAAGTTATGATTATCGTACAAGAAATAATTTCCTTAAATGTATTTCACTGATATTTTACCATCAGGTAATTGGAGAAGATATGACTGATTATGTTCCATTGGGAAGGAATTACTGGAAAAAAGTATTTGGTGGGAATTACTACACTAATGTAATTCAGCCATTATTGGGATCAATTATAGAGAGTCATAATTTTGGTTATAGAACATATCCCAATGCTCGTACATTTGTGGAAGGAACAAAAGGATTGGTGGGTATCAGATATCGAATATACCCATCCTTAATTGATGATAAATTTCAGATCATCCAATATATCAATAAGGTAACCCAATCAGCAACTGATCTAATTCTTTTTGGAAATGAAGAATTCATTGCTACTGGAATTCCTAATCTTAATTTCCACATAATCATTGATATAGATAGAGCAAATATATGGGTTAATCAATATGCTGAAACCATCTGTAATGAATACCTGCATATGGATTATTGTGACTCATTACCTGATGATTTAATTATCGAGGTTCATGAATCCATTAATGGGAGTTACAATACTTTATATAAAACTGTAAAGGCAGCCAGAATTTATGCAATACATAAAAACCGTGAGCTATTCCATTTTAAAGATAAATTTTATGTGGCTGATATAGACGAATTCATTAAAAAACGCATTCCTACATTAGTATATCATTATAAGCATCAAATATCACGAATCGTTGCTCTCCCTATTGAGGAAAAACGAAGTCCTGTCACACTTCGGGTATACAGTAACCTCACCAACTTTCCGAGCAAAATATTGCCATTTGTATACATCAATAACAAAACTGCTGTTCAACTTGATCTACGAACATCACAGTTCTTAATCTTTGCCAATCTTATCAATGTTTTTATTGATAAGGGGGAAGAGCATTTATTATCATTATTTAAGCATCAGAAAACTATTACATATCTCAAGCGACTGATCCAGATTCTAAAAGATCATCAGCCTCAATTGCCAGGAATTGCAATAGATATAAATAACAGCAGATCGTCAAAATTTAATTATTCCGATGTAGCCAAGTTTATTTATGATGTATTCTACCATGATTTCTATTCAGTTGTCCAAAAAGAGCTGAAATTGTCTAAACGATTACTTGCTAAGCAATTATTATTTAAGCTATTATTCAAGAAGTCTAACAAACCAGATGCCTTAATTAATAAGTTAAAGAATTGCTATCCGATTATAATGAACATTATTGCTTGTTTTAAGAAATTGGATGAAATGAAAAAGAATCCTAATGAAAAGTTAAAGAAAGCTGATGAGAATCATGAGAGCAATTTTTCTGTATTTCTTCAATGCGTTGAATCAGAAATATTTATCGATAATATATTAAATACTCTTAGAGTAGAAGGTATCCCATGTTTTACCAGACATGATTCAATTGTGGTGGCCATAGGACATGAAAAAAGAGCTGAAGAAATTGCAAAAAATGTCTTTAGTCAGTTTGGGTTTAGGTACAACCACAAAACGGAAGAGCTTTTCTGGAATATTACAGATGAAGATGAATTGGAAGAAGGTGATTTTATGCAATCAGTACTTGACCAGATTGTGTTAAATGATGACTATTACGAAGAAGAACCAGATCCACCATCGGTTAATGCTATAGAGGAGGATTTAGTAAATGAGAACTCAAATAATCAATCTGTTAATGCTGTTGATGAGGGTGTAATCTATGAAAAAATAGTTGATAATTCAAATAATCAATTGGTTAATGCCTTAAATGGTGAAAGAGAGGAGGACGATATGGATGAAATGACGGAACAGGAAATTGAAGAAAGTATATTTGACCAGATTCAACAGTTCATTGACGATCCAGATATTGAATTTAAACTTCCTAATACAATCAAGGACGACTATTTTGGCTCTGTCGATAGGGAAACCATAGGCTGTCTGGCTTCAATAGATTGCGTTGATGAAGATATTCTTAAGGAACTCGAATATGATTATAATCAGATGGATTCATATAATTGTGAATACCAATTTCAAGAAAAAACCAACGAATTTTTAACGTATTTAGTTAAGCGGAGAGATGATTATTTATTCGAGTATGATGAAGAAGAAATATTCTCGGAAGATTATAGTGATCCAGAAGATGAATGGTTCTGAGTTTAAATTATTTCATTTGGGATACACTTATTCAAAAAAGAGGTACATATATTCAATTCTGCAGATATACCATCTAAACTCATAAAAGCATGCTGAATAACATGAAATATTAAATGACATTAAAACTTAATATAATATTTTCTGCGTAGCTTTGGTAGTTCCGAAACATCTAATGACTCTAGTAAATTTAAAAGTTCTTTAATTTTAAAATGGGTTCCTTTTTTTAACGATTTGACAGAGCCATCACAAAAGTTAAAAGCGAAATGAAAAAAGTTATTCTCTTGTTAATCTTCATTCTGAATGTAGTTAATGGGTTTTCGGTGTCAAGGAATAAAGATGTTATCGAAAATTCAGAAGCAAGTGATGTAAAACAATTACGAGAAAAAATCTTCATCCATATTGATAAAGATTTTTATAACGCTGGAGAAGATATATGGTTTAAGGCTTATCTTGTTAATTCCAATACACTTAGGTCAGATGCATTAAGCAAGGTTGTTTATGTTGAGCTGATCAATCCGTCCAATATTGTAATCGCCACTAAAATTATCAAAATTATTGAGGGGTGTGGCAATGGGGATTTTAAGTTACCTATTGATTTAAATAATGGAGAATATATACTCAGAGCTTATACAAATTTTATGCGAAATTTTAATAGCAATTGGTTTTTCACCAAGAGAATAATAGTTAATGCATTAAAATCAAGCAGAACAGCCATTAAAGATACAATAAAGGAAAATTCTACCCAAAAGAGTGTCGAAGGTGCCAAGCTTGTTTTAAGGCCAGATTTACAGTTTTTCCCTGATGGAGGTTATATGGTTAATGGATTTGTAAATCAGATTGGGTTTAAGGCTTTAGATTCAAATGGAAAAGGAATTGATCTTTCAGGAATCATTGTTAATAATTTAGGGGAACATGTATTGGATTTTACAACCTCCAAATTTGGGTTAGGTGTATTAAGATTTGTGCCTCAAAAAAACAATAATTACAAAGCGACCATTTTATATAATGGTGTAGCATACTCATATAACCTCCCAGTTTCATTACCACAAGGGGTAGTCATGCAAATCATTGAACAGAAAGATTTTTACACAGTTGTTCTCCAGTCTTCATTACCCAATGGGGTTAAGAACTTTAAATTTATTGGTAGGCAAAGAAACAGAGTTGTGGGCAGTTCTGAAATCATTAATAATATGGAAGGAGCAAAATTTACTGTCCCAAAAAATATTTTAGAAGAGGGTATTATCCAATTTACACTTTTTGATAGTCATGATATTCCACTTTGTGAACGGTTAGTTTTTGTTGAAAAAAATATTCCTGATCCTAAGGTAGTAATTTCCTCTTCAAAAAGGGAATACGAGAAAAGAGATTTGGTGGAATTGGAAATTTCGTTAGATCCGTCATACCCACACATATTATATGCCAATAGTTGCATCTCTGTCACCAATATATCTGCTCTTGAAACAGATAAATATAGCATGGACATCAAATCTTACCTGTTGCTGAATTCCGATTTAAGGGGTAAAATTGAACACCCAGGTTACTATTTTTATTCGGATGACCCTGAAAGGAAAAGTATGCTTGATCTTTTGATGATGACACAGGGTTGGAGACAATTTGTATTGGACGATGCCTTGAATGATACTAAATTGAAATTCCCCTATGAAACAGGGATCAGGTTTGAAGGAAATGTAAAGCGTTTTAATAATCATGATGAACCTGCCAATGCCATTGTTTCGCTCATTTATTCAAATAGTAAAGAGATGGTTCTTAATGAAACGGAAACAGATGATCAAGGCCAATTCTTTTTTGATGGTTTTGATTTCTCTGATAGCACATCAATTGCAGTTCAAGCAAGGAAGTTAACGAAAACAGATGATGAAGGTTCTAAAACCCCAAATACGAATCTTTACATAGAAATGAATTCCTTGGTTTCACCACTAGTATCAGGCAGTAAAATCCAGATCAAGGCATCAAACGAAATATTTAAGGATTATTATCCCAAAAGTACTTTGATGGTAGGAGAAGGTGATTCTATTCTCTTAAATCAATACAAACATATTTTACTTGACCCAGTTACAGTCATAGCGAAGAATGCCGAAAGGTTAAATGAAAAACGGCTAATGTACCATAAACCAACAAATTTTTTGGACTTTAAAGAAATTCGAAATGGTAGTGCCGCTACAAATGTATTGGAGGCAATGGAAGGAAGAATACCTGGGGTCTTTATAAATGGAGATAATGTCGTTGTAAGAGCAAATAATTCTTTAGGTAAAACAAAAAATGAGAGTTTACCTTTGTTCCTTTTGGACGGTTTGCCTGTATCCGAAAATACTATTTTAACTCTTCCAGTGACCGAAGTCGATTTTGTGGATGTTCTTAAAGGATTTGATGCTGCAATTTATGGATCTGGTGGTGCAAATGGTGTTATTGCTGTATATACACATAAAGCTTCTGATATGCTTAAAAATACTAAGAAAGAAGAACGAAAAAGTATTCTAAAATTTGTTCATCCAGGCTATAGCCAACCCAGAAAATTCTATGAGCCAGTTTATTTAACCAGAAAGTCAGAACCAAATAATCCTGATCTCCGATCTACCATCTATTGGAACCCCTCGGTAAAACTAGGCGAAAAAGGGAATAATAAGGTTCCTTTTATACTTCCGATGTACCATCAACCTATAAAGTTTTACTTGAAGGTATTACAACAGACGGCATTGCAGTTAAATCTGAAACATTTTTCGAAGTAAAAGATTACAAATAAACTGGTATAAAAGTTAATTGTTCCGACTCAGATCCAGTCTGAATATTTCAATAGTAATACATTGATTTTATTGATAATATAAGAATTAAGAGAATTAAGATTTAATCTGGTTCAATTAGCTTGGTTGATAAAATTAAAAATCTAAGAAATTGTAATGAAAAATATTTATATTTATTAAGTCACAATATTACTTCCAATACCATTCTTAGTATGGTTTGCAAAATCTGGAAGCCTCTTAGGATTCACAGTTATATTGTTGATTTATGCTATTCCATAAAGGATTTTAATTGATGGATTGAGATTAGTTGACAAGAAATTAACTAAACGGAATGAGATCTGGAAATTAGTATTTCCGTGGAAGCGGAGAAAATTCATTAAGGAAATATATTTTGTTAAATAATCAGGTTGTTCAAAAAAACACAAACGATGAAACAGATTTTTTTAGTAATCATCTCATTTCTGATATTGACCAATATTTCTGGACAAAATATGGAACTTGGCTGTTCACTAAATTCTGGTCTATTTTCATATTCTGGTCAATCATCAGTTGGGACTTCATTCATAAATGTTTATGGCAATTCAAAAACTGGCTATACAAACAACCCTTACGGATCTAAAAACGGACTTTCATATGGTTTATCTTTAAATCTAAAAAGAATAACGAAAATAAAATTTCTCTATGGGCTTGATATTGGTTTGGAATCACTTCGAAGTAAGGTAATTATTAATGAAGTATTTGGATACAATCCAACTGTACCAATTACTTCTGCATCACAACAAACTTTCTTAAGCGCAACAGGACAAACTTTCTTAAATAATAATTTTTTGAATTTCAATCCCTTTATCGGTTATCGACTTTATTTTAAAAATGTTTCTTTCGATTTATCAGGTGGATTTGATTACGGACATGTTTTAAGTTCTAAGGAAAATGGAAGTGCCATCTCAACAGACGGGGTAAAATATACATCTTCAATGGACAGAAAAAATATAACTACTGATATTAGACGAAGGATTCAGTTCTCAGCTAAATATAAAAGATTTGGTTTATATGTCGGATATTCCTATGGTTTAATGAATTACTTATCTGGAATGATGAGCGATAGTAATCCTGAATGTTTTGCAAGAATTATGCGATTTGGATTTAATTATCAAATTAAATGATCGCCTCAGGCAATCGAGTCCCAACCCATTCTCCGAATTCAATCAAGAAGAGGTCCTCGCTTCATTGTTACCAAATTCAATGTTCTCTTATTACCGAAAACTGTGCATTGTTATTTATCGATTACACCATTCTTAACTCAATTTATATTTAACAAAATATTTGCAATTCCTATTCCTTTAACTTAGTTTTGGAAAAGCATTTAATAAATCGTTATTTTGTTATCAACGATAAATCTAAAAGTCATGTACAACTTGCTGATTCATCAATGGAAAGAGAAAGTACGATCTCCATTCTGGCAAAAAAATATCTGGTTGAATATCTTGTTAGGGATATTAGGTATCTATCTATTAATGAATATTATCATTATTGGTTTTTTTGCTGATGTAATTCTGAAAAAAATATTTGCAGGTATTAATATTGTTGATGCTTTTACAGGGATTCTGTTTTATTATTTTGCATTCGACTTGATTATTAGGTTTTTGGTTCAAAAATTGCCTACATTATCGATTCAACCCTATTTAACCCTTCCCATTAAGAAAAGCACATTATTGCATTATCCTTTATTAAAAAGTGTCTCATGCTTTATTAATTTGATTCCAGTTCTATTAATTGTTCCGTTTTTTATAAAAGTGATCTGCTCTACTAGTACTCCATCATTCTGTTTAGTTTGGATCATTACAGTATTTTCTCTGATTGCGACTAACAATTTCCTTAATTTTTCATTGAAAAAATATTTCTCAGAACGTCCAATCCTAATCTTAACTTTATTTGCGATTATCGGAATGCTGATTTATTTGGATATTACCAAAATCATTTCATGTTCACGATATTTTACTGAGGCCTTGCTTTATCTTGCTCAGTCAATATGGTTTGTTGCAATTCCCATTTCGATTTCCGTATTATCTTATTATATAGGATATTACCTTCTAAAAAAGAATGCATATATAGAGGACAGACAAATAAAAGAACGCATTAATTCGAACGGCTTCTCTTTTTTATCCCGATATGGAGAAGTCGGGCTATTAATGAGAACCGAAATTAAAATGATTCTACGAAATAAAAGACCTAAGTCTATGTTATACGTTAGTTTGATGATTCTTGCCTATGGTTTTATCTTTTATAAGGATAAAAATTTAGACAATTACCTAATATTGTTTTTTATTGGATTTTTTCTCACATCCGCTTTTGCAATCACCTATAGTCAGCTTTCATATTCTTGGGAAAGTTCTTTTTTTGACAGCTATCTGGCCAATAAAATCTCTCCATATAATTATATTAAGTCCAAGTATTTACTTTTTGCTGTTGCGAGTTTCATAAGTTATATTGTTACATTGCCTTATGCTTTTATTAGTGCTAAAATTGCATATATCAACACGGCAATGCTACTGTATAATATTGGAATTTCATCAATCATTATGCTTTTTCTGTGTACCTATAATTCAACTCGCATTGATTTAGGAAGGTCTCAGTTTATGAATTATCAAGGAACAGGATTTATTCAATATTTGTCAGTAATTCCGCTATTTGGATTTCCCCTGTTTGTACATTTGTTGTTTAAACACTTTGATCTTTCCCAATTCAGCTTTTATCCCATAGGATTTATTGGATTTATTGCAATTGTTTTCAATAAGTACTTGCTGAAAATGGTGACCAACCAATTTATTAGAAAGAGATATAAAATGGCTTTAGGTTTCAGACAATATTAAAATTATATGATAAAGATTAACAAGCTTAAGAAGGCTTATGGGAAAAGGATCGTTCTCGAAATAGAAGATCTTACCATTAGTGAATTTGAATTTATTGGTATAGTAGGTAATAATGGAGCAGGAAAAACGACATTGCTAAGTTTGATTTTAGATCTAATTGAGCCATCAAAAGGATTCGTTAAATCTAAAGATCAATTGGTTTCAAAATCTGATGATTGGAAGAATTATACTGGTTCTTACTTAAATGAAGGATTTTTAATACCATTTCTGACACCACTGGAGTTTTTAGAGTTTATTGGAAAATTACACAAGTTAGGTAGTTCAGAGCTAAATGCGTTCTTAAATGAGAATGCCGCTTTTTATCCTGACGATATTACCGCAAAAAAATATATTCGTGAACTTTCGGCTGGTAATAAAAACAAAATTGGGATATTGGCTTCGATTTTTTCCGATCCCGAAATCTTGATACTGGATGAACCATTTTCGAATCTTGATCCCAGCTCTCAATCGTGGCTTAAATCAAAACTAAAAAAAATGAATGATAAGGGTGTAACAATAATCATCTCAAGCCATGATTTAAAACATGTAACAGATATTTGTAATAGAATAGTTCTGATTGAAGCAGGGAAAATTATTAAGGATATAAGTACCAATTCTGAGACTCTTATAGAATTAGAAAATTATTTCAATGTATGAAATGATGGATGGAGTATCTCAGATGATTTTTATACTTAATACATATTAAAGCCCCACTCACTTTGGGAGTAGCTGGGGTTTGACTTAATTTCCAGGCTAATCAAAGACAATTGCTACTCATATTAACCAATATAAGGTTCCCACACAATATAGTAATATACTGACAATTGTTCAATAATAAAGGTCTAGGTGGTGACATAATAACATAACTTATGATTAAGTTTGCAAATAATATCTTTGAATTCAGTTCCCCATTCGCATTGTAGAAAAAATACTGAAGTTAGGGTGAAATTTCACCTTGTGAGTAACCGCACAAGTTTGGATCAAGTTTAACTAACATAATAAAATATGAGACCAATACAACATTTATTAGGGATGGTAATTCTTGCCGTTTTCCTGTTCAATTTTACAGTTGATCGAGGTTTTGTTATTAACGGGCATATTGAAGGGGTTAAGGACAGTACTTGGGTTAAACTCTATATATTGGGTCGGCATGGGACTCTTGATTCAGCAATTACTATAAATGGCTATTTTATTTTAAAAAATAAAATAGAAATTCCCACAACATGTATGCTTAGATGTAACAGGGAATATGCTCTTCTTCAAGTCGAGAATGTTGATATGACAATTACCTCTCCATTAAAAGATATGCACCTAAATTGCGTGATTCAGGGGGGTAAAGAACAGAATTTACAAAATGAACTTCAGAAACTTCAACAAAGTTGTAATATTGTTACTAATAGGATCATGGATAGCCTAAGAAATAAAAATATTAGTGAAAATGAAAGACAACAACTAATAAAAAAGAATAAGGACGTACAAGGAATTTCACAAAAAATATTAATAAATTTTGCACTTCGCAATCCCAATTCCTATTATGGCCTGGATTTGCTTTACAGGAATAGGCAGTTCATCCCTCGAGATACGCTTAAGCTAACCTATGAAAATTTAACCCCAGAATACAAAGAAACTTCGAATTCTAAAGCATTAAAGATCTTTCTCTTTGAGAAAATTGTACAAAAAGGGAATCCTTACATTGATTTTCAAGTGAAAACTCTAAGGGGAGAGGACTTCTCTTTATCATCACTGAAGGGAAAGTATGTTTATTTATCTTTTTGGAGTGCTGCCTGTGGGCCATGCAGAATGGAGAATAGATTCTTTAGCCATAATTTTAATGCATTACCCAAAGATTTGTCGTTAGTAAGTTTTTCAATGGACAAAAATCCACAAGCCTGGATTAACTCTTCTAAAACTGACAGTATAATATGGCACAACGTGTCTGACCTTGAGGGTGAAAACGGTAGAATTAAAACTCAATATGGAGTGCAGTCACTACCCACTTCATTTTTGATTAATAGAGAGGGCGTTATAATTGAAACGTTCCTTGGATCTAACAATGAAATAATAAATAGACTAAAATCTTTAATTGAAGAAGATAAAAATAAACGCTGAATTATGACTACTCCGATTTTTATTGTAATAATTCTCACATTTCTTATCAATCTCATAACCACACTCTCCTATTCAGTCAGAATTGTCGGGATTAGAACAGGCAGGATTGCGATTTCATTTGCGTTATTTAATATTTTAGTATTGATTTCAAGGACTGCAAATGGATTTCAAGCACCACTGCTTGCAAGTTCAATTGAAAAAAATATTAAATATGGACTTGACAGTAATTTGATAGATTTTCGATTAATTATCTTCTCTTGCACAATTGCCACGATTTTTGGAGGTTTATTAATTCCTACTTTTCAAAGGATTTTATCTGTAGCCGTGAACCGATTTAGTGTGTATAAATCTGTTCCGAAGGTAATATTTTATGGATTTACAAAAGGAGGAATTACATACTTCAAGGATAGTATTGTTGTTCCTGACAAACGGAACATCACTCAACTTGATTTTAGGGTAGATTTCCCATGGAAAGTTTTTCTGATGAATGTTGTAGCGGTTGCAATCATTACGGTTGGTGTGATTTCTTCATTATACGCTGGTTATCTAAATCCAGAATTAAGGACAACTTCCAGCACATTATCCTCAGTAATTAATGGATTTGCAACGATTTTAATGTTTGTTTTTATTGACCCTTTCTTGTCGATAATGACCGATGAAGTTGTGTTAGGTAAATGCAAGGAATCGATTTTTCGTAAATACATAGTATATATGGTTTTGGCAAGAATTGTCGGAACATTGATTGCTCAATTGATATTTATTCCTTCGGCTAAATTAATTGCATATTTTTCGGGAATTTTGTAGAATCGAAACTTAAATATTTAGTAAATTACTTTTGATTATAATTGAAAAATTAACGCTGTAAAACGGTAGAATATTATGAATATAATCTTGATTATTTGGGGATTATCGTTGGTCATTTTGTTTTTTGTGATAACACTCGCTTCAAAAAAAGAATTTAAGAGATTACTTTCGTCCGATAAAGAAAAAAAACAGTGGAAATTAATGGGCGACAGAATAGGTTTTTATAAATTAACGATCTTAATTAGTCTCTTGTTGTCAACTGCTATTACATGTTTGATAAAGTATCTTTTCAATTTGTAAAATTATTTTTTGATAATTCTTAACGTGCATTTCTATTAAGTGACATATTATGAAAAGGTTAAATCACTAATTAGATTTGCGAGTAAATTAAAGCACAAAAGAATTCTTCAACACTTTGCATGCTGCTCTCCAATACAATAGATCATTAAGAAAACAATGGAGTTAACAGGATTGATATGCAGACAGTGATTTTGGAGCTTCCTAGGGCAGGAAAGTTTATATATGAAATTATCACTCCAAAAGAAGTTCATCAGTTGGATCTGTGCATATGAGTCAAGACGCATAATTAGTTATATCATCTATACTCCCTCCAACTTTAATGTAACTCAAAGACATTAATTGCTTTACTTAGTGTATTTAATATTCCTATAGGGAAACCTTTAGTAAAACACTATTGCAATATGCATAATTGAAAATTCCACGAAAAAAATCACAAAATATTTTGATAATTTGAATTTGTGCTCTATATTTGTAGAATATAATTTTAATATGTAGAGTAATGCAATTAACAAACGCTGAAGAGCAAGTAATGAAGTACCTCTGGAAGCTTGAAAAAGCTTACATGAAAGACATAGGTAAGGAGTTCCCAAAACCTAAACCAGCCACGACTACGATAGCAACTCTTTTAAAACGCATGATCGATAAAGGATTTGTTGCTTATAATCAACATGGTAGTAATAGGGAGTATTACCCGTTAATTAAAAAGACGGACTATTTCTCCAAAAACTTTAATTTAATGATTAAGGATTTTTTCAATAACTCCGCCTCCCAATTTGCCTCCTTCTTTACGAATGAGACAAATCTTAGCCTTTCCGAATTAGAGGAGCTTAAGCGACTTGTTGAAAAAAAGATAGAAAATCAACAAAAATGAAATTATTATGATAGAGTACATAATCAAATCGACTATTTGTCTGATTGTATTACTCGGATTTTATCATTTTTTACTTCAAAAGGTAAGAATCCCTATTTTCAATAGGTTTTATTTGCTTCTTTCTTTGGTATTTGCCTTAATAATTCCGATGATAAACATTCGAATGAATTTGAATCTTGTTATAAACCCTAAAATTCAAGAGTTTTCGAAGGTAACTGGGATTCTTATTCAAGGAGCAGAGGTAATTTCTAAACCTAATCAACTTTTAACACTTCGAAGCACGTTAATAACTTTATACATTTTCGTTACATCAATTTTATTGTTGCGGTTCATTTTAAATATTTATAAAATCATATGGCTAATCCGTACTAGTACAATATTGAATAATTCAAAAACTCAAATTGTTCTTGTTCAAGGGAAGACATTACCATATTCCTTTTTTAGATACATATTCGTAAATCATTCAGATTATGAGGGTGGTAGAATTGAAAGCGAATTATTAATACACGAACAAACTCATTGCTTAGAATATCATTCAATTGACATATTGATAGTTGAATTTGCTAAGGTCATTTTTTGGTTTAATCCTCTTATATGGCTTTTCAGCAATGCCATTCAATTGAATCACGAATATCTGGCAGATAACAAAGTTTTGTCGACTTGTGATTTAATTGATTACCAAAATACTTTATTAAAACTTGTATTGCGGAATAATTCAACATACTTGGCCAGTAATTTTAATTATTCACTAACAAAAAAACGATTAATTATGATGACGCAAAGAAAATCTCAAAGAGATGCTATTTTTAGAAAGATGGCTACTGTTCCTTTGTTCCTGATTTTGGCGATAACATTGGCCTTTGGCCAAGATAATAAACCAATAATAGGCAATGTAATAAATGCGGGAAATGAGTGGTGGTATCCAATTCTTAAAAAACATAATATTGAACCAAATGGATTCAATAATTTCGAAAAAGTTTTCGAAATGGGGACAAAGAATTCCATAAATAACAGGATAGTTACTTTGGAAAACGCTTTCTTTCTTATAAAAACCAATAATGATGAATACTTTATTTTAAAATCGCCATTGGCATTTCATGATTTGGATATAAATATCATTAGCTGCGATAAGGGAACACTTGAAACTTATAAATTGAATTCAGAAGATAATGAACCAATTGTAAAACAGACATTTACAAAAATTAAATTAAAAATAAGTTCGGATAAACCTACCTATAAAGCTGAAAGTATCAAATTAATTTTAAGGAATTAATCTGCTTTACATTACTGAGTGTCTTGCAACACTAGATTGTGTAGAAGAAGATATTCTTGAGTCTCTTGAGGATGTTTAAAATCAGATGGATTCCGATTATTCTGAACAAAAATTTCAACCAAAGACAAACGAATTCATATCCTATCTTATAGAGCGAAAAGATGATTACTTTGTAGAGAATGATGAGGAATCTGTGGAGGATTTTTATCCATATGACAGGTATTAGAACTGCAAATTATAGAATGGGATTTAAATTGATTGAAACTACTAATTTTGTTCTGCTTTTTTTTATGGGGAAAAGGGATAAAGATCATATTCGGTATTTATTTTTTCGTCTTTGTAGTCAACTCATGATAAAAATGAATTGTCTGCTCAGATGACTTTAAGTTAAAGAAAATAAAATCACTATTTTTAAATTTTATGTAAATATATGGTTGAATCCCCTTTTTTATAAATAATTTTCCAAGCCCATATCCTTCAAGTTCAAATGAACCCTTATAAACCCCTGCAAACGCAGAACCACCTCGCTTCATTCCAACAATTGGATATCCTTGCAGTGTATCAATTTGAACAATATCACTTATAGGATACTCAAATCCAAATACACCGCCTACCTTGAATTTGTTATCTACTATTTTTATTGATGGCCTCATAATCGCACTGGTAAGCAGAACAAACATTAAACCAATTGCAAAAATTAAGGCATACCGTCTTATATTTTTATCGTTGTCAGATTCATACACGTTATAATTTCCCTTTTTAAATCGAAACATTAATATTACCAAAACTGTCACGCCAATAATTAACCCAAGTGGCCACCAGACTGATAATCCAATATAATCTAATCCAATCTTTAGGAACACTAGAAACAATCCAAGAATAATTATTGCCCAATTTGTCCTTTTATCATATTGATTTAATATTCCTATTACAATGAATACTGCTGCTATAAAATATTCTGGAGTAAATTTCATGTTTTGTAAATTTTAAATTGAACATTACCATTAACTGTACAAAACTTTAGGGATTTCAAACCTTCGAATGTATCAACGGACTAGATGAAGGCATGTTAACAAGACATTTGGTAAACAACCTATAAACAATTGCTTTTTGATGCATGTTGGCTGTATTATCTAAGTTTTAATTGTTCAATAATCTGCAAATCATCAGGTGTTAACAAGACTTTCTGACTTACAGTTTTAATTTGGGTGTAATTTTTATTTTGGGTCCCGTAAAGTGTATTATTACCTAACCCATATGAATAAAACTTTCCATAATTACCAAATATCCCCCCTACCCCAAATGTTCTGAACAGACCTTTTACCTCTGACTTATCGACTTGTCTTACTTCAATAATTGAATGAAGTGAAATTTTCTTGTCAGATAAGGGTCTTTGAATTATCAAATAATCACTATCAATGGAGTAACGTTGGGGAAAATAAAAAAGATATTAAAATCGTTCCCACAAGAAAAATCAGTAAGCATGAATGCAGTAGAATTTGGGTCAGGTTTCCATGATCATAAATCAATTCCATTACGCTATTGTATCCGAGAAATCCAAATAAAGCGAAAGTACCGATAGTGATTATTTGAACCGAAATCCCCATTGAAGCTTTGTAATTCATACTATTTTTTAGCTTAACATATCAGACCATGGTTTAATCCAGAACCCTACAATTTTACCTGAATCATTCAGTGCGACTCGTATTTCCAATTTTTTATTACTTTTTTCAAAAACACTTTTTAAGCGAATAATTTGAATTGATTTACTGTTGTCTTTAACCCAAGTCTCTGTATATTCCAAAGAAACAAAATCTCCAAACTGGGTTTTAAGTTGCTGATAAACCATTTTTTGATTTTCTTCAGTAAGCTGATTTTTCATTACATCAATAGCTTCATCCTGAAAAATGTATGGTTTACCATTTTTAAGTTTATTCATGAAGTTTGATGCAAAATCTTGTGCAGTTTTTACTGTAGTTTTATCTACTTCTGAGTTACTCAATTTTTTAAAATCCTGACCAAATGAGTTTAAGCAAAAAAGAACACATGCTGCGAAAATAAGCGTAATTGATCTCATGATTTTTAATTTATAATTATATTAATAATTTGATGATTAATTTTGTGCAAATCTCTGATAATATTACACATATAGTGAATGAAATGATTAATCTCTCATTTTTCAGATTGCACGATATTTTAAAGGCATTGAATAATAAAATAATTGTCCAAACCAATGAAATTAAATAAAATCCATATACAAAATACATTTGCCATGATAGAACCATAAAGCTCTGAAAAAAAGGTATTATTCGTATTACAGGAGCAATTATCAATGGAATCCGAGATAATAATGTAGTGCCTAAAATATCAATAACCCGAAGTTTAGATTTTGAAAGAACCAAACCAGATATATAAAAGAATGCAGATATTAAAATCCAATTCGAAAAGCTTTCTGTTATAAAAACCCAATAATCAGAATCTTTAGCAAAATCAATATTTAAAAGTCCATTAAAATGAGTTCCTGTTATAAATGCTAAATAAGTGACGATTAACAATCCAATTAATCCCAAAATCAACGATTTAAATCCTGCAACCTGATTAAATGGATTATAAAAATTACTACTTCTCATCGATGTTAATATTATTTATTTTATTGATTATCTCATCAAGAAGATTTCGCACAGTCGGATAGCTCAGCTTCATATTTTGGGCCATGATTTTCAAACTACCACTTACTTTAACAAAATCAAGTATGAACTTTTGGTCATCAACTGATAATTGTGATATTATTGGTAATGAATATAATCCTGTAACTTCAGTTTGACAATTTTCGCAATGCAATTGCTTTACATGCAAAAGACTTTCGCAACTTGGACATTTTAGGGGTAACTTTTTATTCATTGAATTAAATTTGAACAAACATAATACAAATATTAATATTATCAATATAGAATTCAATTATATTTATTTATAAATTAATTTAATTTAGATATCTGTAGAATAGTGGGAGGAGACAACTCAAGCTTGTCTGTAATGGTTAAGCCGATTGCTTTAAATTCCCTCAAATGTATGTTAAATAAATGATGGCCAGCTATTAATCTCATTGAATTCCAATAAAGTTGTGAGAGGAAAGGTGAAATTTATATCCAATAATATAGGGTAAATTCTGAATCCTTCGATTCAATAATAAATTTTAATTTTTATGGCTATAAATTTAAGCCCACCAAATTTAACAACATTGATTCACCTGAAAGCATTCACGATGAAATTCTTGCATATACAGGTAAATACTTACCAATCAGAGCTGGTTCAGGATTATCAATTGATGATCCAGTAGTGATGCTGGCTCACGAAAATTATGGTCAAACTGAGTGTGATGTATTCTGGTTTTATCTAAGGGAGTATGCTTCTGTTGCATGGGTTGTTGCGAAACAAGATCAAGTAATTGTTGGTGATAGAAAAATTGATTGTATTGAACAAAGTGTAAGCGAAAATCCTGATAAGATGAATAATGCTTGGGTAGAGAAGTATTATTTCTATATTACTGATTATTTGTTGAATAACCTAGATTTGCAGTGATCCCAATGTATTAATTATAAAGAACGAGTTACGATGGGGAATTCATGAAGCAACTTAAAGACAGCCAACCTGTGTTCTATGCAGGGATATTTCAAGGTAAGTGGTGTGATCTTGATTGACTGGCTTGTTTTCTTCTTGAGCATTATTCTTAAATACGAAAACGATTACAGCAAAGACCTAGCTGAACTGCTACCGCACAATTTTAAACAGAAAGCTCAAAATTAAAACAAAACTATGTCTGAAGTCTATCATAGTTTTCTGAACATATTAGCAGATCGTTGAAAGTCTAACTGGATTTATTGGAGAAACAAGAAGGGGTTCATCATATTGTTAAGGTAATACTGATTACTTATACTTTTTTATATAACTTATCATTTTTCCTAATGACAAGAAAATAAAATAAAAAAATACAAAAACAAACTTGTGCCACTCTAACAAATGTAGAAGTGTGATAAGTAAATGGGAAACAGCAAAATAGAATAATTAAATTACTAATAAGAATTTTTTTCATAATAACCGCAATCTTAAAAGAATTATCAATGCTGTTTTTTCAAATATAAATAATAAATCAAAGAGCCACCAAAAGGAATAACTAATATTAAAAATAGATTGTTGGTTTTTTCTCTTTTTGTTAATAATTTACTTCTGTGTATATCAGAAGCAGTAAATAATATAAAGATTGAAATTGAAAATACCAAAATGTAAATAAATAAATCGCTCATAATAAAATATTTAACAGTTACAGACAAGGAGATGTTAGATGTTTATGATAATCTTCAATGTTCAATTGATTAGTGATTTTTTTTCACTATATATTGCGAATGTTGCTTTAAGAAAGTTGTAAAGGGCAACCGCTCCAATTGGAATTAAAACATTATAAATTGGCACCTTTTGAGAGAATGAGAAAGCTAACATAATACCACCTACCCAACACGTATCAATAATCGCTTTAATAATTTGTTTCATCTTTGACTAGTATAAGAAACGGAACATTCTTGTTATGCTATTGGAAAAATCTTGAAAAAAATAATTAGTGCTTCCATTATGATTAAAAAAATAGTAAAAGGAACTCTAATCTTTAAGATTTTAGGATATTGAGTAGCAAATATTTTGTCATATAACAAAATTAAAATGGCAACAATAAGTAATGTTTGGGCAATAATTTCAGCGACAGACCCAATAATTCCCTGATTGTGAATAGTAAAAGAAGCTCCAAATCTAAACAGAAGAGATATTGTTAAAATACTTACCCAAATGAATTTAGTTTTTACTGACATGATAAAAGCACTTTAGATTAAACGAAATTACTAAAATATTTAACAAAAAATTAAAAGTACCAACCAAAATTTATTTATTAAAATATATAATATTTACAACAATCTTTATACCGACCCTTTCTCAACTGAATATTCTGGACTATCATTGGACTCTCCACGTGATAATCCTGTTTTTCCTTCAGATTTCAAAATCAACCAATTAATTTGAGACCATTCATATATTGGCATCCAGGCCTCTTAATGTCAGCTTTTGCTAGTGTTGCAGGCGACTAGTTTGTGTGATGTATTTATTTCTTACTTAATGTTTTGCCAAATATTTCCATATGCTTATTTTGGTCATTAACCATGGCTACAATAAATGGGATTGCGTTTTCTGAACATACAACCTTATGTACATCTTTTATTTTATCAAAATTCTCGACCCAAATTAGTTCGTTGTATTTTCCTAGAGTAGGATCAATCTTAGGATTTTCAACTTTGAACTTATCGTCAGTTACCCAACCAAGGAATTTTAACAAGATTTTTAACTGAACACTTGATATCTTATAAATTGATTTCTTTAGTACTTCTGTCAATAAAGTTGTAAAGGAAATATGTTCTCTAGGAATGGAAGCTTTAATTTCTCCAACAATTTTATACAGTGGTTTCCCTTCTGTATCTGATATCTTCCCAATTTCTCCAGCTGAGATTGCATTCAATATTACACTAAATACTTCATTATCTGTCCTGTCAATTTCTATATCACTGCTAGATAAGATATTTTCTTTCCCATTATAGCCGTAGATTTTATTGAATTTTGGATTGATTATTAAGACTTCTCTTGGATTAATATCAAACATTTCGGGTAATAATTTTGACCAAATTTCCATAAACTCCTTGTTCTTTTCATTTGCTTTTATTTGAAGAAATCGATTGAAATCTTGAGTGGATAAGTTTGCAATCTCATTCTTGCTTGAAGTCCTATAAATAATTTCCCCCTTCTTGATTTTATAATCAGGGGAATCATTCAAGGGTATTAAAACTTGACTCTGTTTTTCAATTAGAATATAAAAGAATTTCCTTGTACCTGACTGAAAATATTGTAAGTCGAGACCAACACCAACCTTGGCGATTTTTTCAAATTTCTGTGTAATAAGGTTTAGGTCTATCTTATTTAGCAAGTCAAAATTATTTGAATTAAGACCAACATCTTCTAGTATTCCTTTAGTTTTGTCCTCTCTAACTCCTAAAATTATTATTCCTCCATTACCGTTGCAAAATGACAAGATATCTTTTGCAAAATTTCTCATGAAAATCTCAATGTGATCTGTGAGACCATAAAAGTTCAATTCAGCCTTATAATCATAAAGATTGTTCTCTTTAGGAAAAATTCCATGGTCTTTGAGGTTAGAAATTGTCTGAGTTACATGGTCTTTTAATTCACTAATTGTCATAATGTATAACATTAAATATATATATTATTGCATGGCATGGATATACATGCAATAAACCTTTCCTATTGTTCACACTAGTGATCCAAATCAATGTTGGGTATTATTTTTTGTAAATTTACATAATATTTAAAAGCAATACCAGTTATAGAAAATAGTCATTAACATATTCCTCAAATATATCTTTTTTGTAAATCATGCACGAGTCTACATAACATATTCTGCATTTTAATATTTGATAATTCAGTGTTAGTTGAAACTGGATTTTAAAGGGTAAAAATCAGGTTTTTTTTACCAGTTCATTAGTGGGAGGTTAATTTTATCCTAAAATAACTTTCATCCTATTTTAATCCTGAAATCGTTAAGATTGGGATGCTTTATTGGTTAATATTAATCCTGATTCAACCCAAAGAATTTATTTAGGATTTAATCATAAGTAGATAACATAATATGACTAACTTTGAAATCTCTATGTAAATGATGATCTTAAGTTTCTTTTAATTTTAACATCCTTACCTAATGAAAACAGAAAGATTAGATTTTAAATCTGTGCCTAATCCAAGTTGTATAAGAAATTGTAATAAAGAAGCTCGTCAAGAAATGACATCTGATGATTTGTGCAATGAAACTATTTCTGTAATAGATCAATTGCCAGTCAGATGTGTTGGTGAATGGGCAGTTCAGAAGATATTTCGTTTAGTTCAATACTTTGGTATTTTTTCTTCGGGAATGAAAAATAGCTGGGATGGAAAAATTAACTACATTGAAATTTGTTCTGGTACAGGAAGATGTATCAATAGGACTTCAGGTGAAGAGTTTAATGGTACAGCAATGTGTGTACTGGAGCATCCAAATTTTAAACACTTGCATCGTGCCATATTCATCGACTACAATGAAAGAGTAGTTGATACCCTTAACAAACGTATAGAGAATCGTAAAATAGATAGTGCGATAGCCATATTAGGTGATTACAATGATCCCATATCAATTTGTGAAAAGATTATTAAGGAGACAGCAGGGGTTGGTTTAAACTTAGTTTTTATTGATCCAACAGATTGCAGTGTCCCATTCACATTAATATCTGAAATTAAAAAATCACTTCGACACGTTGACTTTATTATAAATATTGCGATTGGGACAGATGTTAACAGAAATATTAGAACCACCATAATGTCGCCCATTACACATAAAACCGTAAAAGATAAATACCTGAAATTCTTAGGCTCAGATGCATTTTATCAAAATCCTAAAGTACAAACATATGCTGAACATGGTGACCATACTAAGTTAAGAAATTTATTTAGAGATGCATACACTGATAGTTTAAGAGCGATTGGCTATGTGTACTTTGATTTTAAACATGTCGAGAACTTCTATGATTTAGTGTTTGCATCATCACACGAAAAGGGTCTGGAGTTTTGGCAAAAAGCCAATGCCATCAAGATTGATGGACAACGCTCTCTTTTTTGACTATTTTTGCACCATGAAGAGCGGAAAGCAGGTGTTTGGAACAGAAGAGTGGGCGGTAAAAAATGCCAATTTTATTAGCGGTTGTTTCCATAACTGTAAGTATTGCTACAGTAAAGAAATGGCCATAAGATTTAAACGAAAAACATCAACTAACTGGGAAATTGAAGATGTTGATAATCGACAACTTTTAGTTAAATGGAAAAAGATTGATGGTTGGATTATGTTTCCGTCAAGTCACGATATCACCCCTTTGAGCTTGGAACATGCAATCGTGTTTCTAAATAACTTACTTGAGTCTGGGAACAAAATATTAATTGTAACAAAACCACATCGTCTTGTTATTGAGGAAATCTGCAATAAATTTCAAGCCTATCAGCGAAGTATTATGTTTCGGTTTACTATAGGGTCGACTAGAAATGATACTTTAAAATTCTGGGAACCCAACGCCCCTAATTTTGATGAACGTAGAGATTGTTTGTTGTATGCATTTAATCATGGATTCAATACCAGTATTTCATGTGAGCCAATGCTAGACAACTCGATTGAAGAATTGGTATCAATATTATCTCCTTACATCACAGATTCTATATGGATCGGGAAAGCGAATTTCTTATTGCGGAGATTAAAAATGAATGGTATTGATGATGCTGAAACACTAAACAAGGCAAACCTTCTCATACTTTTACAGTCTGACGAATATATTAAAGTTCTGTATGAAAAGCTTAATAGTAATAGCAAGGTTAAGTGGAAAGAAAGTATCAAAAAAGTAGTCAATCTTAAAGTTTCAACCGTAAAAGGGATTGACTAAAAACGCTGAAAGCAATTTTCCTTCTCTCCCCTTGGTTTAGCTCAATTTTTCTACTTCATCCAATTTTGAAGTTTCTGAATTGTCCCTTAAAAAACTTGTTGAAAGGGAACAAATGAGTCAATGAGTTATTCTCTCAAAAAAAAGGGTTAACTTTAGTACTATGCAGTTAGTCCTATGCAGTTTGTTAAAATGAAAAATATCCTTAATCAAAATTATTTCACAGCCCATTCCTAAAAGGGATAAAACAAGCATTATTCTGATGCTGTCCTATCCCCTGATTTGGCAATATTGAAATTACTTTAACATTGCTGAGACTAAGATATTAAGAATTCAGGCCAGAGTAACTCTTTTAATAAGATGATTTTCACACTAATTAAAAGTCAACATAATTCATTGAATTAAAGTTCACTCCCATCTGTTCATTCAAATATTTGCGAAACAAGAACTCTTTTGGATGGGTAAAAACCGAATATGGATTATCTTCACCACCATCCATTTTTTTTAGCGAATCTTGAATCGTTTGATTAATGTTAAGTGCTGCCATGTGCACTAACAGGTTCAAACACGCTGTTCTTAATTTTTCATCTTGATTTGATCCAATGTGTTGAATTAATATATTATCAATCTCTTCTTTAGTAAGATAACTATTAAGATTAATTGTAATATGCTCTGCCATTTCCTTTTGTTCCATTAATGGCATATAACGCAATAACAGATCTTCTGTCTGCTGATTAAAGATCATAGGAAAGATTTTTTCTTCAATTGATTTTGGGTAAATATTTGTATTCATAGTAATAAATTAACGATAAGACGCTATCATTTATTTATACGAACAATGGGGGGTAAATATTGAATTAAAGTGGAATAAAATGTAATTATTTATTTTATTTCCACTATTAATGTCATAATGTTCTATTTATTAGGAAATTAAACATTCAAATATTTTTTCATATTTTTTATCCAGGTGGACAAGGTACAAGATAAAAGTAGGTTTTAAGATGATTTTAATGACAGTGACAGTCGAAATCAGTGGCACTAAAACTGACTGTCACTGTTTCAAATATTGTTGAAAATCAGATTTCATCCTGTACCTTGTCCACTTACTCAGTATAGGAAATCAGTGCAGTTCTATTAGTGAACTAGTATTCAGTGTATTGTAATCATTGTCGTAGACTGGGGGAGAGAAAAAAAAAGATTATAAAAAGAAGTAAGGAGGTACAGCCTGACTTTGCCGTTCTAATTTTAAATATTTAATTCAGGATGGATAGTATTTCGGCTGGAGAGAGTGAGAAAAAGTCAGCTATTTCAAACAAGCTAAGTATATTAAAGTTCCTTGCATTCTCGACACGACTAATAGTGTTACGGTGAAGGCCTGATTCGACTTCTTCTTGGGATAAGTTCTCATTCAACCTCAGTTCACGCAGGTAACAAGCTATGGTATCCAATCTCTTTTGATTTTCTGGTGAAATAATCTTCTTCATGGTAATGGTTTACCAATAAATACTAATTAATTGTAATTCAACGTTTGATTATCAATTATGGCGTTTAATTGCACAAGAAACAAAATTCATGAACTGATGGTTTGGCCTATATAAAAACATCATATTGCATTACCATATCAAGGTGTTGCCTAACATAATGCTTTAATTATTAACATTGTATAGTTTTAACTAAAAGTGAACTGAAAAGAAAGAATAAGTGCAAATATCAAGAAGTCCCTCACCTGAATTTAAATTTTTGGAAGCCTATGATAAAGGTTGAATCATTAAAATCTGGGGTGATAAAATCTTTCGTTATCATTAAAGATCAAATTCAGTTGGAACTGTTCAATAACAAACAGAAATCAGAATTTGGTTTTTAATAACTGGCGAATAAGCCTTTACTCAAATGATCAAAGGCTAATTTTTGCGCATTTAATTCACAATGAAATTTTTTGAATTTTCTATTCTGTTTAAGGAATTACGATGAATCGCATTTTCAAGATCTTGTTGCATCAAATTCAATTTTAATATAAGCTCATAAATCAAACATTCAATAGCCTCCAATTTTTTTTGATTTTCTAGTGAATTAATCTTCTTCATAGTTACGTTTTTACCAATAAATACTGCACAATTAATTATTTTTCAGTAGGTACAATAACTGCTTATATACAGTATTTCCCAATACTATAACCCTGATTTATAATACCAGTAGAAACATATTTGAGCTTATTTCAGGCTAAAAAACACCAAAATATGGATATTTGGAGCTTTAATTATGCGAAAAAAGTGCCCACACGTGTGTTTATCAAGGGAATTCGGGAAAAGTAAATAGATATGCACAGAAAATGGTAAATAACTTGCACTGTTTTCGGTAAATAAGGCTGCACAATTTTAGGTAAATAACATGCTCAATGTTTACTAAATAACATGTACACATTTTGGCAAATAAGAATGCACATGGTCACTATTGTTTACAATAGGAATTCAAAATAGTGAGGATATTACCAATCAAAGAATTTACAACTGCTGGGTTTCTACTTTACCAGATAGATTCGATTAGTCGAGTAATCCTTCACCAACACAGTTTCTTGCTGAAACATTTTTGCCAGATCTTCAGCAACCCTATTTAACACATCTGTCGTAATTCCAATTATTTCAATGGATAAAGAAGATTCATCAAACATACTTCCACTTTCACTCTTATACCTTCCTTTCACGAAGTTTCCGATGGTCACCCCATAAACTTCATCATAATTGGAGAGTACCTTATTGATCTTCCTATCTTTAAATAGTTTATTTTTAAGTGTTTCCAAGCTGTTTTTGATATAGCGAACCACTCTATTGTTCGAAAGCTGAACTGCATTAACATTTACCGAAAACACTATTATACCACCCTTATCTTCAAATTCGTAACTGATTTCCTCAGTTAATTCTTTGTCCCCAGAAAGATCAATATAGGTTGTTTTGGCCGATACATCATTATTTCTCCTGATGGAAAAGCCATTGCGCTCCAACGCTTCCATAAAAGTTCTTGGGCCAATATTTTGATAATTTGATTCAACAACTCTTTTACGACCTTCTGCAGGCTGTACAATATTGGTATTATTCACCACATTGAACATCTCAAATAAATCTCTTGATTTTTTCATAATTGCATCGTTTACCAATAAATACTATGAAATTTATTTTTGAAAGTTATTTCTGGGATTTATTTTACCTGATAGAAGGTAATAGATCCTTTAGTACCAATTTCATTATTCCTCAAGCCTGTGGTTGAATGAGAATAATAAATAACCTTTAAAAACATACAAAACTAACGGTAATTGTTGAAATTACAGTAATAAGAGACGTAATTAATTTTAGATATAGTCTTATTACCAGGCATTTAATGATAATACCGAATAAATCTACATCAGAGAATGATCTGAAAATTTTACAAATCTTTAAAAAAGTCGTTTAATCCAATCCCATGATATTTTAGTACTTCCAGCAAAGTAATAAACTGAAAATTACTAATACCCAACTCCAGGTGGTTATATGCATTTCTTGACATCCCTATTTGCTTAGCTAATTCAATATATGTTAATCCCTTACCCTTCCTTAATTCTTTGACTCGCTTGCCGATTTCACGAAATATGTCCTGATGGTCAATTGGTATTTCTTTTGGTTTCATTGATGAAAATGTTTAGGGTGTAAATATAGATATTTTGCCCAATATAATAGGTATTACTTAAATGGCAAATTATGCCTATTATAATAGGTTTCATCGAAATGAAATTTATAATACCCACTATAATAGTTATTCTCAAAATGAAATTAACAATTCGAGTTATCATAGGCAGAAGTATTACTGGAATATATAATGCCTATTATATTAGGCAATACTATGATAAATCAATAGTGCCCATTAAAATAGGTATTATCAGATTGCAATTATTAATCCCAGATTTCATACGAATATTTAAATAAAAATATAATGCCTATTATAATAGGTTATATCAAATAAATATTTACCTTTGCCTATTATAATAGGTATTCATTAAAACTAATTAATATGAAAACACTGAATAAGAAATCGACTGAGATCCTAAACAAGATGATCTCAATGCAAGAAGATGGTTACGTCAAAATCGATAACACAGACAGTTCATTTATGCCAGTTTCTGTTGAGGTAATCTTCGAAAATGAATTGTATAAACAAATCTCATTAGCACACTATTATGAGCAAGAGAGCGATTTACTTGCTGACCCTGAGATGGTAATTATCTACGTAAAAGCATCAGGATTGTTTATTCCATCATATTTCAAGCAAGATAATCTAGGAGTTGAACAGGAATCAGTTATAATGAATCTAGGAGAGATTCGGGGAGTAAGAACAAAGATGCAAGCAGACCATAGCTCTTTTGCAAACATGTGGTTGAAGAATATTAAGCACCAACAAAATCTTTAAATCCATAAATCATGAAACAAATCTTACAGCCTATATCTCAGGATGTTATTGCAGAAGTTCAGATTTCGTATTCATCAAAAACGAAAAGTGCTGATCGTGTCAAGATAACTCGTTCCCATGAAGCAGTAAATGCTTTTCGTTCATTCTGGCAAAATATTGAACATGTTGAGTATGCATACCTATTATTATTGAATCGCCAAAATCAGATCTTAGGTAGGTACTTTCTGGCAAAGGGTGGAATGACTGGTGCAGTAATTGATACCAGAGTAATTTTCCAAGTAGCTCTAAAAGCAAATGCGACTTCAATCATGATGGCACACAACCACCCAAGTGGAAATCTCCAGCCTTCAGATGCAGACAGAAAAATTACACGACAAATAAAAGAAGCTGGAAGCTTTCTTGATATTCATCTTATAGATCATATTATTCTGACTGAAGAAAGCTATTTATCTTTTGCTGATGAAGGATTACTGTGATTCAACTTAATGAAACCAGAAATTTAAAATAATACCATGAAAACAAAAAATCACAAAATCGATAACATTCACTTCTGGTCAATAGTGAATATTATATACCTAAACAACTGTAATACAATTATATAATCAATATCAGATATATCAACTCAAATATTAATATTCACTTTCAATCATTTACAATTAAAAATGAACATATTATGAGCAAAAAATTCTCCACAACAACAGCCGACCATTTGGAATGGAATCAATCCATGAATTTAATTCGTAACCTTTATACTGATGAAGATTACAAGATGTCTCTCCTTGTAGCCTTCGGTTCATTCTGGGGACTTCGGATTTCAGATATCTTGAAACTGAAATATGCACAGGTTTACAATCAAGATGAACTGACATTGATCGAACAGAAAACTGGCAAAACCAGAGAGATTAAAATTAATGCCCAATTGAAGAAGCACATCAATGACTGTTACTTAAAACTCAAGCCCAGGTCTCTTGATGAATTCATCTTCACTAGCCAGAAAAACTGTGTTTACTCCATCCAACGAATTAATGTCCTTTTGAAAGAGATGAAAACCAAGTACAAACTAAATATTAAGAATTTCAGCAGCCATAGCCTAAGAAAATGTTTTGGCAGAGAGATATTCAATCGCTCTGGTTCAAATGCAGAGTTGGCGTTGGTTAAACTCAGTTCATTGTTCAATCATTCCAATCCAGCGATCACTCGTAGGTATTTAGGGATTGCAAAGGAGGAACTGATGCAGACCTATGATGTGCTGGGATTCTGATTCATTTCATTCTATTTATTATTTAGATTCATTATATTTAATTAACGTAAAATATTTTGAAAGAAGACAATAAGGTATTATATTTGAAATGGTTTTCTACTTAGATTTAGGTTAGTTTAGTTAGTTTTATCAAAAGGATGGAATCTCCCTGATTCTGTCCTTTGCAATTTTAAAGAACCAGATATCAAAAAAACCTTCAACCCGTTTTAAAACTGCACAGCTTAGGGTGAAATCTGAAATCCTTTTTAATTCAATTCATACAAAAACAAAAGAGAGTTAAAAGGAACAAAGTACAATTCGCCAGAATTAATGGAAACAGTTGCAACCTTTTCAATTCTTTTGGTATAGGACAGATTATAAAACAAAAGAACTTCACCTTTTAAACTAAAGCCATTTGTTTTAATAAGTGTACCATCACTTTTCAGATAAGCATTAAAGTAAACCTTTTCCCAATGAATTACTTTTTCTTCCATGCGATAAGTATTTAAAGTTATTATCGAATATACAAATATTAAAGGACATTAAATAGTGCTTTGAAACAATAGGGGTGCAATCTAAACTCTACCTGATCGTTTTTGAAGGTAGCTTACATCTACAATTTTTCTATTTCCATAAATGTTTATGGGAAAGATTCTGGGTTTTGTCTTTAAAGGGAGATGGATGTAAGTTTAAAATTAAGCCAATAAAATTAATACCAGCACATTTGAGAGCTGAGTTTGAATTGAATCGAACAATCTGGCATTGTACAATCATTGGAGGGGGTATCCTGTTTTTAGATGGCCCACCCCTGCAGGCAGGTACATGGTGGGAGCGTCCAGCATGTGTTTTATTGCATTAGAATTTCAATGCTGCAATAATTCTTAATTAATAAAAAAAATTACAAATAATTTTTAGATATGTAAATAACTGTTTTATAATAAATTATAAAATTTTATAAAACTATAAAAATTAAATTGCTGGTATAAGTAAAAATTTAAACAGCAATTCTGAATGCATGATTCGCCATTTAAGCCATTATCAATTAATATTAGGGTTACATGCGATTAACCAAAGAAGTTCTCAGAATTGCCTTTATAGTGGGATGAAAATGGAATGATCTTAAATTTATCCTCCACCAAACAACTCATCCAAGAAATTTGCGGGTAAAAAATTATGAGTAATTGTTAAATAAAAATTTATTAGTTAGTTTTGACTTTTTAACATAAAAATAAAAACGAGTTACTTACATGCATCCCACATTATGTTTGATCTCAAACGAAAAACAAAGAAAAGCTTATCTGATACTTATGGAAAGTTAAAAGATGATTCGTTTAATTTTGAACTCATTGAAAAATATTTTAAAAAGAGAAACAAAAGCAAAGCATTTCAGGTATTGTCTGATAAAACCTGTAATGATTTAGATTTCAATGAATTATTTATGTTCATTGATAGAACAACATCGAAGGTTGGACAACAGGTTTTATATGATACTCTTCGAACGATCCCACATAATGAAGACAACTTCATTAAGCAAGAGAAACTAATTAATACTATTGCTAACGATGAAAATTTGAGATTAAATCTCCAACTTCATCTGAGCAATTTGGTCAGATATGATACGTATTACATCTCATCATTATTTCAAGCGGATCATATAAAAGAGCCAAAATGGTTTTTTATTATTCGGCTGTTATCCTTTACAAGCATATTGTCGATTTTATTGATACCATTTAATCCGCAATTGATGTTCGTTTTATTTGGCGCTTTCACTATTAATATCGGTATTCATTATTGGAATAAGCGTAACCTTTATCAATATACTGGCTCAATTCCACAGTTGTTAAAACTAAATAGAGTTGCAAAGGAATTTTTAAAATACAAATTATTCGATGAGATTAACGAGGATGTATCTCATTCAATAGCTGTTATAGATAAGTTAAGAAATCGAATGTCATTTTTTAAGCTAGAAGCAAAATTCGAAGGTGATTCAGAAATTGCTTTTTGGACAGTTTTAGAGTTTATTAAAATAATTTTCCTACTAGAGCCATTACTGCTATTTGGAGTTTTAAGGCAATTGGATACAAGAAGAAAAGAGATCGAACGGGTATTCTCTTTTGTAGGTTATATTGATTCAATAATATCAATATCTTCATTAAGACATGGACTAAAACAATTTTGCTTGCCTGATATCAATAACAAAATCAAAGAATTAGATGCCATAGAGCTTTATCATCCATTGATAAATAATTGTATACCTAACACTATTCAGGTAAATGGTAAATCAGTTCTGTTAACTGGCTCTAATATGTCTGGAAAGACTTCCTTTATACGAACCATTGGAATAAATGCCATAACAGGATTCACAATTAATACATGCTTTGCTTTGCATTTTTCGATACCAAGAACTAATGTGTATTCAGCCATCAGAATTAGTGATGATTTAATGAATGATAAAAGCTACTATTTTGAGGAAGTCTTAACCATTAAAGAGATGATTGAAAGTAGTGGCAATGGTCACGCCAATCTATTCCTACTCGATGAATTATTCAAAGGAACAAATACTATCGAACGAATTTCAGCAGGTAAAGCCGTTTTATCGTCATTAGTAAAGGCAGATAATATTGTTTTTATTTCAACTCACGATATAGAATTGGCTGAATTATTAAAAGATGAATATGAATTATACCACTTCAGTGAGAAAGTGGATCATAAAACTGTTGATTTTGATTACAAGCTGAAGGAAGGAAAACTTACAAATAGAAATGCCATCCGAATACTGCAAATAAATGAATATCCTGAAGATATTATAAATGAGGCCATTAAAATATCAAAGGAATTAGACGAGCTTAGCGAGCTAAACACTCAATAATTCATTGGGTAATATGGGATTAAGTGACCATATAAAACCATCCTAATTTTGGAATTCCAGGTTTAAAATAGGACAGTGATTAAATTAGGATAAAGTAAGTTGCACCAAATAATTCACCCACAAATTTTACAATTCAATGATTAGTTGTTGTTGGAGTAATATAAGATCGTGCAAATGCCGTTTAACACCCAATTATTACACCAAATAATTACAGGTAATTTTTCAATGGACTGAACTCTATCCTCCCCTGTAAATTGGAGGTAATCAAAAGGGACGTTTATTTGGTTATATTGTAGAAAGAAATCGGTTACAAAAAGGTAAGGTAGCAAAATATTTAAAATGTATTTTGTACTAATTATTATTCTCAAGGACATTTTCGATCATTTAAATATTATGTAAATTTACAAAAAATAATACGCAACATTGTTTCGTATAGTTAGCTGACGGTTTTAGCGATAGTGAAGATTTGTTGCGGGTATAAATATGTTGGCACTCATTGTAAAAAAACGCTTCTATGAAAATTTATTTGTTGATTATAGCGTTATCGGTTGGATTTAACTTCATGATTTATGGACAGAGTCAACGTGATTCTTTGCCGACAAAGATTATCAGAGTGGATAGTTTAAAGGATTTAGATAAATTGACTTTCAATTTTTGTGATTCGTTTTCTATCGAAGTCAATGGATTATATCCAGTCTTGGACAAACTGCCTTCGTTGATAAATGATAGTACCTTGATAAAGGTTTTGTTAATTAAAAAGGGATTTACCCAAGTTGACTGGGGCTCTGGCAACTGGGAAAAAGGTCCAAGATTTTTATATTTAAAGTTCAAAAAAGGTGATTGTACCTGTAAGACATTTAAAAAGTATTACTACAACAAAAAGATGAACGATGGATTTTATGATTTACGGATTTCTGAAAGAATGATTTGTAATTCTGATAAATTCATGGATGATTAAAAAAACAACGAGTGCCAATCGAGTAGCCTGCCCTGCCAGTAAACACTGACAGGGAGAGGCTCTCACACCACTGTACGTACGGGTCTCGTATACAGCGGTTCATTAAGATGAGGGGCAATTTTCTCGTAATAGGTAAGCATAGCCATGTAACCCCTTTTTCGTAAGCGGTCTAAGGTGATTGTAGTAACCAAAATCGGACTCTGGGCAACTGCCCATCCACCCATACGGGTTCTGCTCCATGAATAGGCATGATCATGGTCAATCCCCAATCGCAGCAGGTTTTTCCTTTTCCGTTCAGGTTTCTTCCAATGATGCCAGATACAATACCTCAAGCGATTTCGCAGCCACCCATCAAGATCTTTCAGCTTGCCCTGTATACTTGCCATACGGAAGTAATTGAGCCAGCCCAGAGCGGTCTTGTTGAGCTTTTGGATACGTTCATCGAAGGTACTTGGAGTAGTCTTCCGTGTGATGACTTTGAGTTTCTGCTTGAGCGATTTCCAACTTTTATCGCTTACCACCAATTGGTATTTCCCACGTTCACCCTTCACATAGATGGGGACGAATCCGTACCCAAGTATCGTGAAGTTTACAGGTTTGCGTATTCCGCTTTTCTCCCTGTTGATCGGTAGCTTCAATTTGTCCTTTAAGAACAAATAGATGCCATTTCCAATCTTTCGGGCTGCCGTGTTACTCTTCGTGTAAATACTAAAGTCGTCTGCATAACGGACATAGCGAAGTCCCTGCTTTTCCAGTTCCTTGTCCAGCTCATTGAGCATGATATTGGACAGCAGCGGACTAAGCGGACTTCCCTGTGGTACCCCTTTG
>Ga0364860_10043_pt1 | contig 99225 bp, 80 predicted proteins | sample ExccelAu500001D4_FD_206916 | JGI IMG/M metagenome (GOLD analysis project Ga0364860, IMG submission 206916) | Enriched cells from Trout Bog Lake Hypolimnion, Wisconsin, USA - BchlTB.Aug20.5000.01 .D4 | ecosystem: Environmental > Aquatic > Freshwater > Lake > Hypolimnion/Profundal zone | place: USA...
ATTACCTGATTGCAGGTGCAATTTTTGCTTTACTGATTTTTATAGGTTATGCCATTTGGATTGTTAGCCGGCCAATTCCGCTTGAGGTACAGGGTGAGGTAGATGCAACCCAGGTGAAGGTCGCTTCCAAACTGATTGGCCGGATTGATTCACTGCTCGTTCACAAAGGGGATGAGGTATCTTCCGGAAGTCTCCTTTTTACCATTACCAGTCCTGAGCTGGATGCAAAATATTTGCAGGCTTCTGCGGTAAGAAAAGCTGCAGGCTTCCAGAAGGAGAAGGCCGACAACGGTGCTCAAAAGGAGGATATTCAGGCTGCCTTTAATTCATGGCAGACTGCGTTGGCCGCTTCGGATTTTGCCAAAAAGACTTTCGCGAGGGTGGAAAACCTGTTTAAGTCGGGGGTCGTTGCTGAACAGCAGAGGGATGAAGCCGAAACCCGGATGAAGGCTGCAGCCGAGACAGAAAAGGCTGCCAGGTCGCTTTATGAAAAGGCAAAAAAAGGGGCACGCTACGAGGATAAAGGTTCTGCAGGTGCTTTAGTTCTGCAGGCTGACGGGGTGCTTACCGAGGTCAATTCCTACCTCAGGGAAACCCGAATCTTTGCACCCATCAAGGGGGAGATTGCCAATATCATGTCGGAACGGGGAGAGCTTATTCCTGCCGGTTATCCGGTCATCACCATTGTGGATCTCGATGACGTTTGGGTAACCTTTAACCTGCGTGAAGATTTACTGGCTTCGATTCAGAAGGGTTCGACCTTTAAGGCCCGTTTCCCGGCGCTGGGAATGAAGGAAGGATTGCTCAAGGTGAACTATATTAATGCCCTGGGCGAATTTGCCACCTGGAATGCCACCAAAACTTCAGGTGATTTTGATATGAAAACATTTGAAGTACATGCTGTTCCGGTCGAAAAAGTGGCCGGTTTGAGACCTGGGATGTCTGCATTGGTGAAGTGGAACGAAGTGAAGAAATGAAATAGATAGAAATATTTTATGGATAAGGATAAACAGTCAAACTCCATATTTTCTCCACTATCAAATCCCACAGGGGATTGAAAATAAATTGTAATCTGTTTTTGAATAAATGATCTGGCAATGAACCATTTAATGAACACCCCGCTTTTCCTGGTTATCAGGCGCGAAATAGCACGAATTGCTGACAGCTGGGTGTTGATCTTTTCTACGATGATCGCACCGGTCACTGCATTTCTTATGATCATATGGCTCTTTTCATCCGGAGTCGTCCGGGATCTGCCGATCGCCGTAGTTGAACAGGATCATACCGCTTTTTCCTCAAAGGTCACCCGTATGGTGGATGCGACCCAGGTATGTAAAGTAAAGTGGCGGCTTAATTCGGTGGATGACGCCAGGCAACTGATGGATGGAGGCAAAATCGATGCTATTGTTGTGTTACCTGCCGACCTGGAGCGGAAATTACTGAATGGGGAGGCTCCGCCAATAGCGGTTTATATCAATAACACCAATGTGGTAAAAGGGGGAGCCCTTAAATCCGGATTATATTCAACACTTTCGACAATCTCAGCCGGCGTAAAGGTGCAGGTTACCGTAAAAAAAGGGCAGACTCCTTCACAGGCTATTGAAAGGGCAAGACCGGTAAAGGTCAATGTTCATCTCCTTTTTAATCCGTTCGGCAACTATTCCTACTTTTTAGTGCTCGGCTTATTACCCCTGTTAGCCGTTGTTTTTATCTTTCTGGGTTCGGTGTATGCGTTAGGGATGGAATTTAAGGAAGGGACAGCCGGAGAACTCATATCGCTGGCCAACGATCGGGTCGGTGTTGCCTTAATAGGGAAAATGGTTCCTTATACGTTCCTGTTTTTTATGGATATGATGATTATGAACATCTTCCTGATCAGGACCCTGGGAACTCCTCTTCAGGGAAGCCTGGTCGCTGTTCTTTTGTCTGAATTGCTCCTGATTATTTCATACCAGCTGCTGGCCATCCTGTTTCTGAAACTTACGGCCAATCTTCGGCTCTCCCTGTCATTAGGCAGTGCCTATACCATGATGGCACTCACTTTCTCGGGTCTTACCTTTCCGTCGATGGCAATGCCTTTGCTCGCCAAGCTGTTTTCATTTATTTTCCCCTATACATTCTGGCTCCGGATATTTATGAGCCAAACCTTAAGGGGTGAACCAATTTCTGAAATTGTCCTCCCTTTTCTGGCTTTTATTCCATTTATCCTGGGAGGTTTTCTGGCCTTTCCCGGGATGAAAAGGAAGCTTTCGCATTCAAAATACTGGTTTCGCGAATAACTCAGCATCAATGAAATATACGAATTGTGACTAATGTGATAAAAAATACTTTAAATGCGATTTTTAAACTTTCGTAGGAACATCACCTCAGGACTCGATCTCACCTGGTTTTCAATGGTGGATGAGCTAAAAACCATTTTTAGTGATAGCGGAGCCATGCTTATCCTGTTCTTTGCGGTTTTCTCTTACCCGCTGGTCTATTCGATCGCCTACAAAAACAATGTAGTGAGGGATATTCCGGTCACTATCGTGGATCTCGATAAAACCAGTGTAAGCAGACAAATGACCAGAATGTTTGGTGCCACAAAGGAATTGTCTGTCAGTCAGGAAGTAGGAAGTTTACAGGAAGCAAAGCAGCTATTCTGGGACGGGAACTCAAAGGGGATCATTCTTATTCCGGAAGGATTCGAGAAGAATCTCTCACGGGGATTTCAGACATCGGTGAGTGTTTATTGCGATGCAAGTTATTTTTTAATCTATAAGGAGACTCTCGGCGGAGTTATCCAGGCAGCCGGCACACTGTCGGCCGGAGTTGAGATCAAAAGACTACTGGCATCTGGCAGCAGCGAGGAACAGGCTTTGCAGCAGCGTGATCCGATGCCGGCAAAATTCTTCAGTTTGTATAATCCCGCAGGTTCCTATGGTTCAAGCATTATGCCAGGGATGATTCTGATCATTTTACAGCAGACCCTGCTGATTGGAATTGGCATGATCGGCGGGGCAGGGAAGGAGCGGCGAAATAATCAGGAGATTAAACCCGGCGTAAGGGTAAGGCAAGGGATGTTCTCGGTGGTTTTCGGAAAGGGTCTGGCCTATTTCCTGATTTATATCCCGAACATAGCCTTTACACTTGTATACCTTTCCAAATGGTTTGGCTTCCCCGATAAAGGAAGCTTTTCGGAAGTCTGCATTTTGCTGGTTCCCTACCTTTTTTCGGTGATCTTTCTGGGACTTATGATCTCTATGCTGTTTCGTCGTCGCGAACATTCCATCATGGCATTGGTATTCTTTTCTCCTATTGTATTGTTCCTTAGTGGATTGTCGTGGCCCACGACGGCAATTCCACCTTTGTTGCGTCAACTTGCTCAAATCTTCCCAAGCACAACCATGATTCCTGCCTATCTCAGGGTCCGGACTATGGGGGTACCGATCAGAGACGTAAAGTCTGAGCTTCTTTTTTTAGTCGGCCAAATGATTGTTTACTTTTTGATTGCATCAGCAGGGTATAAAATTTCGGTCATCAGGCAGGCCAGAAAGAGGATGGAGAGAAAAGGCGAATTGGAGAGTGTGGGAAGTGGAAATAGTTAAGGATGAACGTCCATTAGCCACAGACATTCAAGCCAACCGCCGGTAGCTAATAGCCAACCGCAAATCATTACCGATTAGCAGTAAGAAAATCATATTTACCAGTACTTTTCGTCCTGGAGCCATATTAACGTTATAAAGTACGCTCTTCATTTCCTCTTTATTTTTACCTTTGAAGTCTTTAGGAACCATCTATAAGGATCGAAAATGAGAATTCGCTTTTTGTATGTTTTAATCATATTGTTATCAGTTGGTTGCAATAAACCCAAGCCGACACAGTTTCGGAAAATTGCCGGTTTTACCCAGGGAACAACCTACCATATCACCTATGAAGATCTGGCCAATAAGGATCTGACCCGACAAGTCGACTCCCTGCTGAAAATTTTCGATCTCACTTTTTCGGAATATATCCCTAATTCAATGGTTTCCAGAATAAACAACAACGATTCAACGGTTGTCTTAAATGATATGTTTATTGAACTTTACAATAAATCAGTGGAAATCAGTAATGAAACACAAGGGGCCCTGGATCTGACGGTGTATCCCCTGGTAAGTGCCTGGGGTTTTGGACCTGATCGAAAGTTAAAAATGGACCAGGCCAAAGTGGATAGTATTCTTCAATATGTAGGGATGCAAAAGATCAGAATTCAGGATAGGAAGATGATAAAAGATCTTCCCGGGATCAAGATCGATGTCAATTCAATCGCCCAGGGTTATTCGGTGGATGTGATGTACCGCTATTTTGAAACACTTGGAATCAAAAATTTTGTGGTCGAAATTGGGGGTGAAGTAAGGACCAAAGGTAAAAACCCAACAGGAGGAATTTGGAGAGTCGGTGTTGATCGACCGAGTGAAGGGTCGAGTAAACTTGGACAGAATTTACAAACAGTAATTCTTATTGATAACAAATCGATCACCACCTCAGGGAATTACCGGAAGTTTTTCGAGGAAGATGGCCGTAAATTTTCTCATATCATTGATCCTCATACCGGATATCCGTACAAAAACAGCCTCCTAAGTGTTACGGTGATTGCTAAGGATGCCTTGACTGCGGATGGCTATGATACCCCGTTAATGGTGCTTGGCCTGGAAGGAGCGAGAGCTGTATTAAAGCGTCATCCGGAGCTCGAGGCCTATATGATTTATGCAGACGAAAACGGTCAGTTCCAGGTAGAATATACCAAAGGAATCGAGTTCGATAAGGGAAATTGAATCCAAAAATTACTACTTTTATAACCTGATCTTTAACTCATTTGCCCGTGATTCGGAAAAAAGATATTCAGGTTATCCGGAAAGGTGACCCCAAAGTAGTTCATGCCTGGGTGATGTACGACTGGGCCAACTCGGTGTACCAGCTAACCATTGCCTCCACTATATTCCCGATCTATTACAACACCGTTACCAGGCATGGAACCGACTTCATGGTTTCATTCTTTGGATTTAAGGTGATCAACACAGCACTTTACTCCTGGGCTATTGCTGCAGCTTATCTGATTGTTGCGGTCGGGTCTCCGCTCTTCTCTTCGATGGCCGATTACACCGGACGGCGGAAAGGATTTATGCGTTTCTTTACCATTATCGGGGCACTGGGCTGCGGCATGCTTTTCTTTTTTGATGCGAATCATATTGAGCTTGGGGTGATATCGTTTGCCCTGGGAACATTGGGCTACGGCGGGAGCATCGTTTTTTACAACTCATTCCTTCCGGTCATTGCTGAGCCTGAAGACCAGGACCGGATCAGTGCACGCGGTTATTCGATGGGTTACCTCGGAGGTGTAATTCTCTTGTTATTCAATTTGCTGATGATTACCAAACCTGAACTGTTTGGATTTTCCAAACAATCCGACATGCCGGCCAGGATTTCGTTTCTCTCCGTATTTGTCTGGTGGATTGGATTCTCCTCGATAACCTTCAGATATTTACCTAAATATGTTTTCAGCAAACGAACTCCGGGTGGTCGCATTTTCGTGAATGGATACCGGGAGTTGCAAACTGTTTTCAATGAAGTCAGGAAATCTTTTCGGCTAAGTATTTACCTGACCGCTTTTTTCTTTTTAATGATGGGGATACTGACCACGATGTTCATGGCGGCGACCTACGGAGAGAAAGCGCTTGGTTTAAATGAAAGTGTTTTGATCCCCACCGTTTTGGGCATTCAGCTGGTTGCGATGTTTGGCGCATGGTTCTTTGCACGGCTTTCTGGCAAAATTGGTAACCTGAAGGCGCTAATTATTTCGGTGATTGTGTGGATAATTATTTGCGTATATGCCTTTACCATTAAGGGAGCCTTTGGTTTTATAGTGGCTGCGCTGTTTATCGGTCTGGTGATGGGTGGATCGCAATCACTGGCCCGCTCAACCTATTCAAAGATGCTGCCTGAAACAACGACCGACCATACCTCATTTTTCTCTTTTTATGATGTTATGGAGAAACTGGCTACCGTGGCAGGCACCTTCAGCTTTGGAATCATTGAGGTTTTAACAGGAAGTATGCGCTATTCAGTTCTGACCATAGCCCTGTTTTTTGTTGTTGGTCTGCTCTTTCTGCTGCTCCTTTTAAGAAGAGAATGGTCAGCTGAATCGTCTTAGATTTTCCGGAAACGATTGAAATCGGGCCCTTTGCCAAGAATAAATTTTCATTAAATTTATAGGTGCGATACCCTAGATTTCGGAAGATCTTTGTAATTTTATCGATTATATACCCTGAATTAAGCATGAAGAGTCATCTGAATTTCAATTTAAAGGGGGGGCAATTATTTCCGGTCTGGATTGCATCCTTCGTCTTATTTTTGATCCCGTTTTATTTTCTGATTAAAGAGTTTTTTGAGCTTACTGCTAACGAAGTTCCCGCAGGAGGTCCCTCATTACGATTCTTTCTCTATTTTGTGATCCTGCTGACCGTTAGTTTCACCTTCATTTACTACAGGGCAAGACTGGTCATTAATAGTCTTGAATTTAAGGGGTTAAAGGTTAATTGCGAATTCCATTCGGGTAAATACATTGGAATAATCGTTTCTGGTCTGGTTCTCTCCATCGTAACCCTTGGGATTTATATCCCCTGGTTTATCCAAAATTTGCAGCGCTTTTTTATACATGGGGCAAGCTATAATTCACATAGATTTGCTTTCAGAGGAAAAGGAGGGAGGCTTTTTGTTATAATGACTCTGGCTATTTTTATCCCTTTTATCGTTGTTGGGTTCATTGTGTTTACCCTTCTGAATTCGAATATTGAAATCTGGATTTACCAGTTAATGGTCCTTTCCAGTCTTGTTTCAATGATCTATCTGACATTTAAATGGATGGTAGATATTCGCTATAAAAGTTACCTGATCAGATTGGATACCGGATTTTTCAGGGCCATGGGAAAAATCGGAATTGAACTATTGCTGGCGGTTATCCTGGTGTTCCTGTTTCAATGGCTTAGTTCTGTTTGCATTGCGATTTGGTGGAGTACCGGCTTATTACCTTCCACCGGGAAAATAATAATCGAACTTGTTTTAGCAATCATCACGGCCGGTTTTTATTTTCCGATGGCCTTTATTCGCCTCTACCGTTACTTTGCGGAGCACACCAAAAGTAATATTGTAGATGGAAAACAGATTACCATGGGTTATGATGGTGATCAGGTCACCGATTTTCTCTATATCTGGAAACAAATCCTGCTGACGGTAATTACATTGGGTATTTACTACCCCTGGGCATTCTGCCGGATCGTAACCCGGGTGTTGAATCAGACTTTCCTGAAAACAGACCTGGTATCGACAACCGTTTAATTTTTCAGTAACAGATTGTAATATACTAAGCTATTCCTAATTCAGACACTGGCTCCTGTATAAAAGACTGTCCCTTCTATCCGGGCAATTACCTGATTCTGGTCGTTGAAAACTTCGACTACATAATCTCCGGTTCGTTCATTTTTGACTATTTCTGTGGCAATGGCAATTACCACTCCGCCACTGCATTTCCGCATATACACAATCGAATCGTTCTGTGTAACAGCTATTTTCCCATAACTGTTGGCAGCGAGTGAGAAAGTATAATCAGCCAGGGTAAACAAAGCTCCGCCCATCAGGATTCCCAGGCCATTAAGATGGTTCCCGGTCACCTTCATGGAGCATCGGGCAAAACCAGGTGTGAAGTCTTCGATTTCAATGCCACACCCTCTGGCAAAGTTATCTTTTTTGAATAGTGAGCGTATTTTTTCCATAGGTTAATCGGGCTTCTAAGCCGAGGTTGCAATGATCTTAAGAACAGATTGCTTAGGTTGATTTCACTTTCTCATTTACTGTTCAAAAAAGGGATTAAATTAGCAATCAACTCTTTTTTAAGCGGCAAATCAGGTTGTGAATAGGTGGCAATATTCAGATTCTGGTCTGCGGGAGCAGCTTTCAGAATGTGGTTCATTCCTTCGATGATTGCTAGTTTAGCTTTGGGAAGGGCTTTAGCAAGGCAATTTGCATCAGCCAGGCTTACCTGAATGTCAGTGGTCCCCTGAATGATCAGAACAGGTATTTTCAATTTGGCAATCTCCCTCTGTGGATCGTATTTAATCCAGGAAATCATATACGGCTGCACGGAACTGCGAAACAAGGGCGCCAATTCCGGGGGGGTGTTTTCTACCGTTTTACCTTTTACAAAATTGTCAAGAATAGAATTAACTGCCATAGTGACTGAGGGGGGCTGATTTTTAAACTGTTCCCTGATTATTTTATCTGCCGGCTGACCTGCACCTGCAATTGAGACATATTTATTCACGTTTTTGTCCTGTGAAGCGATCATGCCGATTAATGAGCCTTCGCTGTGGCCAATCACGATGATCTTGCTGAATTTCAACTCATTTTTCAAATACAGAACCCACCCTTTTGAATCATCCACATAATTGTCAAACCTGAGATCCGCCTCTTTTAGACCTGCACTCCGGCTGTTTGCAATACCCCGTTTATCATACCTGAGCGATGCGATCCCGTTTTTACTCAACTCCTGCGCCAACATTTTTAACGAGTTGTTCTTCATCCCGCTGTTATTACCGTCACGGTCAGTAGGGCCAGAGCCGGCAATCAATAGCGCAACCATATTCAAATTATTCGGAGCAGGAACCATCAAGGTCCCCTCAAGGTCACCTGTCCCCGTTTTAAGTAAAACGGTCTTTTCAGTCTGGGAGAAAAGGTTTGTACTTAGGACCAGTAAAACCAATGTAAGGCAATAAGTGATTTTCATTTCATTTGCTTTTAGTAGAGAAAATAGGATTAAAAATGTTGAAACTTTACAGATATTGAAATTGAACCAAAAATAGTATTAAATTAATGTTTATCAATCTTTTGATAGATGATGTAGGAGTAGATCATTGGCACTGTGATCAGGATGCCGAGGATAGGAAGCAGCACATAAAATGGATCTTTAATAATCAGCAGGGCGCCAACGCCTGTAATTCCACCCCAGAACCATAATTTCCCGGCCATCCGATGAGTTCTGGTCCACACCTCAGCATTGTTCAGGGTCCAGGGGACCTTAATTCCGATGAAGTAATTCTGTCGTACAGTTCCCATATAGTTTCCCAGAAGGGTCAAAAGGAGGAACACGAAGATCGGAACAAATAATCCCAGTTTCTCAGATCCATGTAACACATTGTAAATTATGACAGTATCGATTAATCCAAAGAATAATCCCAGTGCAATCCTTAGTTTATAATAGGTCAGACTGAATATTTCATAATTGCTTTTCCTGGGATCGATCATGGGCAGGATTAGCATGAGAAAGTAAATGCCTAACGGCAGAAATACATAAATCAGTTTAGATCCATAGTCATTTGGATCACCATTTAATTCAAAATGGATCGGCACCTTGTCAGGAACCGAACTCCAGTTATAGAGCAGGTAGAGCACTGGAAGAGCTGCCAAAAGAAAAAGAAAGAGTTCTCTGATCGTGGTTTGTTTCTTCATTGTTCCTGGTATTAAGTCATTTAAATTGCATCATCCATTTGAAAATTTCATCAAATACCGTCGTGTTGATCGAGTATTTCTGAAACTGACCCTCCCGGACACAAACAACCAATCCTGCCTGTTTAAGCAGATCGAGATGGTGAGAGATGCTCGGTTTGGTTATTTTAAAATGATTGGCTATTTCACCCGATGTGAGATCTCCGTTGTTGAGTAACTCAAGAATCTCGCGCCGTGTCGGATCATTTAAAGCTTTAAAAAATGTATTCACTTCAATATGATTATATAATTAGACAAATATCTAAATAAATCCGAAAATAAAAAAATATTTTAATTATTTTTATTCATATCCGCCTACTTTAAATTGTTATTAATTGATTTATTGTGGATTATGAGATTTGAATCAGTCCTGACCATGCCGGTTTTTTCGAAAAGGTTATTGTACCCGATAAATTGTGTATATTTGGACATGCGTGTTGATTAAAATACAGACTAACAATAATCTTTATCAATGGAATTAACCAGAGATCCCAGGCTTGCAGTACTTTTTGACGCGGATAATGTTCCCTATTCGAATGTTCGGGGAATGCTTGCCGAAATCGCAAAGTATGGAACACCTACCTTTAAACGTATTTACGGAGATTGGACCAAACCAACGGTGGCCGGTTGGAAAACGGTGCTTCTGGAAAACGGGATTACACCAATTCAGCAATACAGTTATACCTCGGGGAAAAATGCTACCGATTCAGCGATGATTATCGATGCAATGGATATTCTTTATACCGGCCGGGTTGATGGATTCTGCATTGTATCGAGCGACAGTGATTTTACCCGGCTTGCCACTCGGCTGCGGGAAGCGGGAATGAAGGTTTATGGTATTGGTGAAAAGAAAACTCCGATCCCATTTATTGCCGCATGTGATAAGTTTATTTACCTTGAAATCCTAAAACCGGTGGAACCTGTTGTAAAACAAGTGATAACTCCAAAAGTTAAAACCAAATCACGCACTAAAATGAAAGAGGTTGTTCAAACGCCTCCGGTTAATGTCATTGAAATCGCGAATAAAGGGTTGGCAAAGGTGATTTCTGACAGCATTAATGACCTTGCCGACGAAAATGGCTGGGCATTTTTAGGCGATCTGGGGAATCTTATATTGAAGAAACAGCCCGATTTTGATCCGCGAAATTATGGATTTAAAAAATTGGTTCCTCTCATCAAAAGCTTTGACCAGTTTGAAATTGATGAACGGGAGACGGGGAAAAAGAACACTACGTTGGTTTTTGTGAGAACAAAATAAAATTCAAGTGAAACTATTTTTATATTTGTTGGCTAATTGTCGCACCTCATTTCCGTAATGAAAAAAGTAAAATTAAACATTCTTGGGTTGTCATACAGCCAGACACAAACAGGAGCTTATGCACTAGTCCTTTCTGAGGCTGATGGCAACCGAAGAATCCCCATCATTATCGGAGCAGTTGAAGCACAGGCTATTGCCATACAACTGGAAGGTCTTAAACCTCCCCGTCCGTTAACTCATGATCTGTTTCTGAATGTTGCTTTGGCATTCGACATTGAGATTACCGAAGTTTTTATACATAAACTGGAAGAGGGGATATTTTATGCAGAGATTGTCTGTGAACAGCATTCCAACCGCATCAGGGTCGATTCGCGGACATCAGATGCCATTGCCCTGGCACTTCGGTTTGAGTGTCCTATTTTTACGACCGAGGAGATTATTGAGAAAGCCGGGATTATCATGGAGTTTGATGAAAATGGAGAGGCAAATGATGATTCTGAGGATTCCGATATGATCAAAAAGAAATCATCTAGCCGTATCGATTACTCTGATCTTTCGTCGGATGAACTAAACGAAATGCTTGAAGCCGCAATCACGGAAGAAGATTACGAAAAGGCTTCTGAAATCCGGGACGAAATCAAAAAGAGAAAAGCCTGATATGAGACAGTATCTTGATCTTTTACAGCATGTCCTTAATCACGGCCGACCACGGGAAGACAGGACCGGCACTGGAACAAAAAGTGTGTTCGGATACCAGATGCGGTTTAATCTTGCAGATGGTTTTCCAGTGGTAACTACCAAAAAACTTCATTTAAAGTCAATCATACACGAATTACTCTGGTTTCTTGCCGGTGATACCAATGTGAAATATCTGCAGGATAACGGGGTCCGAATCTGGAATGAATGGGCTAATGAAAACGGAGACCTGGGTCATATCTATGGTTTCCAGTGGCGATCATGGCCAACACCGGAAGGAAAATCGATTGATCAGATCACCCAGTTGATCCATGACATTAAAACCAATCCTATTTCCCGTAGATTAATAGTCAGCGCCTGGAATGTAGGTGACCTGGACAAGATGAACCTTCCCCCGTGCCATTTGTTGTTTCAGTTCTATGTGAATGAAGGGAAGCTGTCGTGTCAGCTTTATCAGCGAAGTGCCGATATATTTCTGGGGGTTCCATTCAATATTGCTTCCTATGCCTTACTGACGATGATGGTGGCTCAGGTGACGGGATTAAAACCCGGTGATTTTGTCCATACTTTTGGCGATGCCCATATTTATAATAACCATCTGGATCAGGTCAATCTTCAGCTTTCACGATCCCCGTTGCCTTTGCCGCAATTAAAGATCAATCCAGCGGTGAATTCAATCTTTGATTTCAGGTATGACGACTTTGAACTGATTAATTATCAGTCATATCCGCACATTAAGGGGGAAGTTTCGGTGTGAGGATAGGCTATTAGGCTGTAGACTATTAGGCTGTAGACTATTAGGCTGTAGACTATTAGGCTGTAGACTATTAGACTGTAGGCTATTAGGGCTTGAATAATATTATACTTAAAACGAGAAGGGAACTTATAATTCTGATGGTCATATTGCCCGACAATGCTATTAAAAATTGCAATAATATCCTAAAAGCCTAATAGCCTACAGCCTGAATACCTAAAACCCAATACTCTGCAGCCTTATGCAACAAACTTTCAATTAAAATTAATTTCCATTTAATGATCTATCCAAATATCGCCATAATAGTCGCAATTGCACAGAATTTTGCCATCGGAAAGAATAACGATCTATTATTCCATCTCCCAAATGATCTGAAACGATTTAAGAAAATTACCTCAGGACACGCCGTCATAATGGGTAAAAGAACACTGTTCTCCCTGCCCAAAGGCCCCCTTCCCAACCGCAGAAACATTGTAATCTCCGATATTACGGATGAGCGCTTTGATGGTTGCGAAACAGTTTACTCGATTGCTGAAGCCGTTGAGGTGGTTAAGGACGAGCAAATCGCCTTTGTAATCGGGGGAGGGATGATATACCGCCAGTTCTATCCAATTGCAGGGAAGCTTTATCTCACGATCGCCCAAAAGGATTTTGAGGCCGATACCTTCTTCCCGGAGATCAATTTTGAGGAGTGGAAGGAGTTGTCGCGCGAAGATTTGTTTGATGAAAAGAACAACTTCAATTATTCAAATATCAATCTGGTAAGGATTTAAATCAGAAGATTTTAGTTTTTAACGGATTCCACAGGTTAGGACTGAATTGAAGTTTCGCTTGTAACAAGTTCTTCTTCAGTTATTTCGATGGGTTTTCGTTCGTGTTTATGCCTGAATACCAATGGGAAGATAATTCCTAAAACCAATGCATAACAGGCAAAAGCAAGCCAGATTCCGTGCCAGTCCTTCCCTTCAGCGTGTGTATAATATTTATCTATCACATATCCGCTGACTTTGCTTCCGAAAAAAGCCCCAAAACCATTGGTCATCATCATAAACAAGCCCTGAGCACTTGATCTTATTTTGGAATCAGTCGTGGTTTCTACAAATAATGAACCTGAGATGTTGAAGAAATCAAAAGCCATCCCATATACTATGCAGGAAAGAACAATCATCCACAATCCATTGGATGGGTTTCCTAATGAAAACAAACCAAAGCGCAATACCCAGGCAATCATTGAAAATAGTATGACCTTTTTGATGCCAAAACGCTTAAGGAAAAATGGTATTGCCAGAATAAACAATGTCTCAGATATTTGCGAAATAGACATTATTATGGTTGAATATTTCACAACGAATGAATCAGCATACTGCGGAAAATTTTTAAAATCATCAAGGTATGAATCGCCATACATATTTGTTAATTGTAATGCGGCACCTAAAAACATTGCGAAAATAAAAAATAGTGCCATCTTGTAATTGGCAAATAGTTTGAACGCATTTAAACCTAAAATTTCAACAATGGAGGAGTCTTTAGATATTGATTTCTGAGGCGAACACCTGGGAAGTGTAAATGAATAAATACCAAGCGCTATCGCTGCAACTGCCCCAATCAGAAACTGGTTGGCATTGGCCTTGCTGCCTGTAAGATTGGTAATCCACATAGCTGCAATAAATCCAATAGTTCCCCAGACTCGTATGAGTGGAAAGACTTTAACCACATCAAAATGATTGTTTTTTAGGATTGAGTACGAGATGGAGTTTGACAATGATATAGTTGGCATATAAAAAATCATTGCCAATAAAATGACATAATAAAGAGTTTCAGGGTCGTTTACCTGAGGGACAAAAAGCAAAACCAACCCATAAAAGATATGAAGAACACCATATAGTTTTTCCGTGTTAATCCACTTGTCAGCAATAATTCCGGTAATAGCCGGCATAAAAATTGAAGCAATGGCTAGTGTAGAAAAAATTGCACCAAATTGTGCTCCGGTCCAGCCTTTAGCATTAAAGCAATAGGTGCCAATTGTAATCAACCATGCTCCCCACACAAAAAACTGCAGGAAATTCATCAATGTCAATCGAAACCTTATCCCCATTTACAAATATTAATGTACCTGATTAAAAAAAAGGATGTGTCAGTTGTCAAAATCAAAATCCTATTAATCATCAAGAACCATCATTTTTCCAAGGTTCTCAAACCTTGAATTATAATCATCTATTGAGCATTGCATCACTTCGTAGGCTTCACCGCGACCATATACATGCGTGATTACCGAGTTTTTCTCTTCGCCGGGTAAGTCTTTGTAAGTCAGGAAATAATGTCTTAATCGTGTAATTATCGTTTCCGGAACATCATCCAGATCATTAAAATGCCCGTAAACAAAGTCGTTATTCAGTACTGCAATAATTTTATCATCGGCCTCGTTCCCGTCGATCATCCTAAAACCGCCAATGGGACGTGCTGTGACCAGGATGTCACCATGGGCAATATTTTTTTCGGTGAGGACAACGATATCGAGTGGGTCGCCATCCCCTTTAACCCCTTTAAGACCTGTTTTGTCCATACAGTATTTCCCCACTTTTTTCCCGCAATAAGTCTGGGGAATGAATCCGTAAAGAGCAGGCACAACATTTGAGTATTGCTGAGGGCGGTCAATCTTCAGATAACCAGTATCTTTATCAACTTCATATTTGACGGTATCCGTTGGAACAACCTCTATAAATGCGGTTACCTTTTCCGGTACATGATCTCCAATGTGAACACCATGCCAGGGATGCGATTTGTAACGCAAACCCATCAGTCGACCGATAGGATCTGAAAATTTATCTGCCATTGGGAATTGATTTTATTAAATTATATTAGGCTTTTAATACTGATCGGAAAGTTAACCGACACCCAAAGGAAATCAAAATTTATTAGATTTTGCTGAAGTTTTTATTTAAAATTGCTGTTCTCTGAAGTTTGGTATGATACTCCCCAAAATTAGGACAGGTGGTTAAGATATAAATTTACATCTTTAATATCAAGCAAATGCTTAAACCAATTTTTGCAGAATCTTTCATGACTTAAACAACTATTAATCAATAATATAATTTTTGAATTCTATTTGACTAAGGGTAAGAGATCCCGAAATGTTTAATTGAATCACAAACGAGTAAATCCGCTTTTTTATTGTTCAGTTTTCAGAATTTCTTCAATCTCTTTCTTTAATTCAGGCAGATGGATGGAAATTATACCCCAAATGACTACATCATCAACCTTATCATAACCATGGATTACCCAATTCCGTGTGTCTATAATTTGTCTGGAATTCATGATTTTAAAATTCGGATCTGTCTTGAGGATCCGTCCCATTGCTTCACCAATAATCTCAATTTCCCGTTCAATACCTCTTCGAAGAAGCTTATTGTTCTGATATTCAAAGAAATTAAGTTCGCTACCTAAATAATCATTTATTGAATCAATTGAGGTGTTTATGTCAAACAGGCATTTTTTGATCTCACGCTTCATAAATCAACTCTTTTGTTTCGTTTATACTCTCTATGAAGTAGGGATTTGATAATGTCCTTTCTGTCACAATATCAATTTCCCTTTTAAAAAGTTCTCTTAGTTTGTAATGGAGTGAAAAATAGTTGTTTGTATACTCTTCGACCGGCAAATTGTCGGCAAAAGAAATCAAAAAATCAATGTCGCTTTTCTCGGTGAATCTATCAGACACAACGGAGCCAAAAACATATAGTCTTTTAATCTTAAGCATCTGACAGATATGCTTTAAATCTTCCTTCCTTTTTTCAATGATAAGTTGCATTTTTTTTTCAAATGTAATGATTTCTATCGAAATTGAATTTTCAGCTTGAGATCAACAACTAAATTTGGCATAGTCGGCTTTGTAATCCGACAGAAGCACGACAAATTTCCCTGATCCGTTTGTTACATGCCTGATCATGCTCAGAAAACTAACAGGTATTCTTTATTCATGATTAACTCACTTTTATATGTCGATTCTATTTGTTCCGGTTTATTATGCCCCCCAACCCTCTCGGTCGAGACTGCGGTATTGGATTGCCTCACCAAGATGATCTGCCTGAATCGATTCTGCCCCTTCCAGATCGGCAATGGTCCGGGAGACCTTTAATATCCGGTCGTAGGCCCGGGCTGACAACCCTAATTTTTCCATCGCATTTTTCAAGAGCTGGTGGCCGGCCTGGTCAGGAACGCAATATTGATGTAGTAATTTGGTATTCATCTGAGCGTTGCAATAAATTTCAGTTTCGCAGAACCTCTCACGCTGGATTTCCCTGGCAGCAATCACCCTTTGGCGGATATCCAGACTCTTTTCACCGGGTTTCATTTCGGTAAGTTCATTAAATGGTACCGGAACCACCTCCAGGTGGATATCGATCCGGTCAAGCAGAGGACCCGATATCCGGCTCAGGTATTTCTGGACCATTCCAGGTCCGCACACGCATTGTTTGGTCGGGTGATTGTAGAAGCCGCACGGACATGGATTCATGGAGGCTACCAGCATAAAACTGGCCGGATATTCAACTGAGAATTTTGCCCTGGATATTGTAATTAGACGGTCTTCAAGAGGCTGTCTTAACACTTCAAGAACGGTTCGTTTAAACTCTGGCAGCTCGTCAAGAAACAAAACGCCGTTATGAGCCAGGGAAATTTCCCCAGGTTGCGGGTAAGTTCCGCCTCCAACAAGGGCCACATCTGAGATAGTGTGATGCGGGCTTCGGAAAGGACGCAAAGTCATCAGTGAGGTATGTTGCTCAATTTTCCCGGCTACCGAATGAATTTTGGTTGTTTCGAGTGCCTCTTTAAGGGTGAAAGGTGGTAATATCGTAGGTATTCGTTTGGCTAACATTGTTTTACCGGCACCTGGCGGACCGATCATGATCAAATTATGACCACCTGCAGCCGCAATTTCAAGGGCCCGTTTCACATTTTCCTGCCCCTTCACATCTGCAAAATCGAGATCGTAATTGCCGATTTTAGCCTTGAATTCTTCCCGTGTATCGATGATGGTTTGAACCAATCCGGTGCGACCCCCCAGAAAATCAATCACCTCTTTGATATTTTCAACCCCATAAATCTTGAGCTTATCCACAACAGCAGCTTCGCGGGCGTTTTGAAGCGGTACGATAAACCCTTCAAATCCCTCCTCACGTGCGCGAATCGCAATTGGAAGTATCCCTTTCACTGTCTGCAACCCACCATCCAGCGAAAGTTCCCCCATCATCATATATTTGTGCAGTTCGGGAGCAGTAATTTGCTCAGAAGCAGCGAGTATACCAATGGCAATGGGAAGATCATATGCCGATCCCTCCTTCCGGATATCGGCAGGTGCCATATTGATCACCACTTTTTTTCCGGGTAATTTGTACCCATTGAAACGCAAGGCAGAGTCTATCCGTTGCTGACTCTCTTTAACCGCATTGTCGGGCAATCCGACAAGATTAAAGCGAATGCCCCGGGAGACATCGGTTTCAACAGTAATCGTCGTTGCATCAATCCCATGAACAGCACTGCCAAAGGTTTTTACAAGCATAATCCAGGAAGATTAACAATCGCTTGTTAAAGTTACAATAATTAAATGAATATATGATTTGAATTTTATGGATGAAGTTTTTTATTCAAAATTTGCTTTACCAAGGCATTTTATGATTTTGATATCGCTGAACTCCGAGCCCTATTCCCATATAACTCTGAGCCCCACTAAGGGTGGGACCCGGAGTCATGTAATCTTATACTTGCAACTGACTTCCTAATTCACTAAATTTGTAAAAAATACGGGCATATGAGAAAGACCATGCAATATATTATCGATAAAAAGGAGTTCGCTAATCCCCAAAATGAGTTTTTCTTCAAAAGTTTTGCTTGTATGGGTCAGAAGCCAAAGCCCTATTCACCAAACGCATCTTCTGGGATGCGAACTTTGAGCTCATCGACTATGACGCCAAGGCCAACTGGGTTATTGAACGGGTTTTTTCCCGGGGCGATGTGGAGGATATCCGCCAGTGCCGCAGGTACTATGGCGATGAAAAGATGTCCGAAGCCTTGTTGGATGCAAAATTCTTACCTGAACACAGGATGCATCTGGCTATTGCAGTCGTAGATAAACCACTTAAAAAATTTAAATATTATACACTCAGACGGTCGAACCCGGAACTTTTTCCTTATTGAAAAGATTGATGATATTACCAGCTCTTCAACCATTTTCTTTGGTTGGAGGAACTGCATTGGCTATTCGCTAAGGACATCGCCACGCTGTTGATTTAGACTTGTTTTTTCATAAACGCTTTGAATATGCCAGAATTGAGGAGGAATTGAGTCACGAATTTAGAAAAGATTTTGATTATGAAAGCGGTCATAAGAAGATTGGTATTTTCTGCAACATTAAAAACGTAAAAGTCGATATCCTTTACGCTCCACATCTGCCCATTATGGCTATCGTGGAGCAGGAAAACATAAGGTTTTACAGCAGCGCTGATATTTCTGCAATGAAAATTCAGGCCATATTGGTGTGGGCATAAAAAAAGATTTCTGGGATCTTTATGAATTACTCCAACATTACACACTGAATCAGCTGATTGAATGGTACATATAGAAATATCCAAGTTAAATGTTGGCCATCCGCATTCCTAATGCCATTACCTACTTTGGTGTAGCTGATGAAAGTGAAACACCGGTAAGTTTTAAAGGTCAAACCTGGGAACTTGTAAAAAAGGGGATTAGCAAGGTCGTTAGTGATTATTTAAAATGATTAGAGTTATATTTGTAATCCAATCAAAATTTGGTTGGTGAATGGTTTATTAAAGTAAGTATAAGTAACTCAAGAAATTTCACGTGCCCGATATAATTCAACTTTTGCCCGACTCGGTGGCCAATCAGATTGCTGCAGGCGAGGTGATCCAGCGTCCTGCCTCGGTGGTTAAGGAGCTTGTCGAAAATGCGATTGACGCCGGTTCAACAGCAGTAACCATTAATATCAAAGATTCCGGCCGCACGCTGATCCAGGTGATTGACAACGGAAAAGGGATGTCGCCTACTGATGCCCGGATGTCATTCGAGCGGCATGCCACCTCTAAGATCCGTAAGGCCAACGACCTTTTTGCTATCCGCACCATGGGCTTCAGGGGTGAAGCGCTCGCTTCAATTGCCGGTGTCGCTGATGTTGAACTTCGCACCCGCCAGCACGGAGAGGAGCTCGGAACATATATTCATATTCTCGGTTCTTCAATTCAGAAGCAGGAGGCGGACCATTGTGCCGAAGGGACAAACTTTTCGGTAAAGAATATCTTTTTCAATATTCCAGCCCGGCGTAAATTTCTCAAATCGAACAGCTCTGAATTAAAATACATCATCACCGAAGTTCAGCGCATAGCCCTGGCCAATCCGGCACTGGCTATCTCTCTGTATCATAACAATTCAGTAATATATAACCTCCCTTCGGAGAATGTCCGCAAACGAATTGTTTCGCTCTTTGGTAAAAACATCAACCAAAGCCTTATTCCGGTCGAAACCAATACTTCCCTGATTAATATCTCCGGATATATTGGTCAGCCCAAAAGTGCGAAGAAGACCTTGGGAGAACAGTTTTTCTTCGTGAACGGAAGATTCATGAAGCACCCTTTCTTTAACCGGGCTATTCAGCAGGCGTATGACCGGATCCTTCCTCCGGAAACTTTTCCATCCTACTTCCTTTATTTTGAGGTTGATCCGGCAACCATTGATATCAATATTCACCCGACAAAAACTGAAATTAAGTTTGAAGATGAGCAATCTTCCTGGCATATTATCCAGGCATCGGTACGCGAGGCCATTGGAAAATTTAATCTGATGCCTTCCATCGATTTTGATCAGGCCGGATCAATCGATATCCCCCTGAGTCCCCTTCCCGGTTCAAGTGTGCCTGAACCCGGGATACGAATCAACCCTAATTTCAATCCTTTTGAGAAGGAGCGGGGTGGTGACCGGTCCTATTCCGGTCCAACTTCGTATCGTGATGAACGGAACATGGATAACTGGCAGGCACTTTACCGCGGATTTGAGCGGGAAACAGATCAGTGTGGTTCATCAGGTAATAACCCTCCTGATAATCAGGCAGTCTGGGAAAATCAGGAAGGGGTGCAGCAGGAATTTAAGAATGAAGGGATCTCCTTTGAAAATCATAACTTCCTTCAGCTTAAAAATAAATATATCCTTACTCCGGTAAAATCAGGCTTGATGGTTATCGACCAGCGCAGGGCTCACGAACGGATCTTGTATGAGAATTTCCTGCGGATTATTGATAATCATTTGTCAATCAGTCAACGGCAGCTCTTTCCGGCAAAGCTGGAGTTGAATGCTGTGGATCAGGAAATTCTCGTTGTATTGGATGAAGATCTTAAGGCGCTTGGGTTCGAGATCCGTCATAGTGGTGAAGATATTTATTATGTCGAAGGAATTCCAGCCCTGCTCAGTCATCTGAACGCTTCTGATCTGGTCATCAAACTCATTGAAGATTTTAAAAACAGGCCGGTAGATGTGAAGGAGGAGATCAAAGAACATATTTCCTTGCTGCTTTCCCAGTCTTCAGCGATCAATTATGGAGTCTCCCTGAAGAGTGAGGAGATACTTGAACTTTTCAACCTCCTTTTTGCCTGTAAAACCCCCAATTATTCGCCCTCAGGGAAAACAATCGTTTCAATCGTCCCTGTTCAGGATTTTGAAAAATTAATCAGGTGAAGGCATACTGTATTAATTTGAATAAAATTTAAACCAGCTTCCACAATCCAACTGAATCGTTATTTTTGCACCATTAATAAGATTTATATAAAATGAATAGATATCAGACATCACCCTTTTCGATGCCGCCGGTTGTCAAAAACCTTATCCTGATCAATGTCCTGATGTGGATTGCTAAATATCCATTCATGAATATGGGTATTGATCTTACGGAAAAATTAGGGCTCCATTACATAGGATCACCACTTTTCAGGCCATATCAGCTTGTTACCCATTTGTTTATGCATGACGATTTTTTCCATTTGCTGTTTAATATGTTCGCCTTGTATATGTTTGGAAAAGTGCTCGAAATGGTATGGGGACCCCGAAGGTTTTTGGTTTATTTCTTTGTCACAGGTCTTGGAGCCGCTGTGCTTCACTCATATGTTACCTACCTCGAAATTTCGTCTCTTCAGAAAAGTGTCGCTGCATTTGTAAATACCCCTTCTCCGGAACTTTTGCAGGCATTTGTAAAGTCCAATCTTGGACAATACCCTTCGGCAGTCGCAGATCTGGTTAATAACTGGAGTGTTTCACTCACAAACGCTGATTACATTCAACAATCAACGGCCTGGGTTCAGGAAATTTACACGATGAAGATCAATGTCCCTACAGTAGGTGCTTCTGGTGCGATTTTTGGCATATTACTTGGTTTCGGGTACCTGTTTCCGAATACTGAGCTGATGCTCCTTTTCCCGCCGGTGCCAATCAAAGCCAAGTATTTTGTGATGGGTTATGGGGCTATCGAACTGTACCTGGGTGTTACCGGATCACAAAGGGGTGTGGCACACTTTGCCCATCTGGGTGGCATGTTATTTGGATTTATCTTATTGAAATATTGGAGCAAACATTCACAAAAATTCTATTGATCCGATGGGAATTATTGATGAAATAAAACTCTCTTTTAAAAATGGTACATATCTTACGAAGCTCATATATATCAATATTGCGATATGGGTCATTGTAAGACTGGTCTTTGTTGGCTATTCGCTGAGTGGTTCTGACGGTTCATTAATGCTTGGCTGGCTTGCCCTGCCTGCTTCATTCGAGCTCTTTATTTCACGCCCCTGGACCATTTTGACCTATATGTTTCTCCATTTTGAGTTTTTACATATTCTCTTTAACGTGCTTTGGCTTTATTGGTTCGGAAAGATTTTTTTAGAGTATCATAATCAGCAGAAGTTACTGAGTCTTTATATTTTAGGGGGTCTCTCCGGCGGCCTTGCATTTATGATGGCCTATAATTGGTTACCTGTTTTTCATGAACGGATTATAAACAGTCAGCTGCTTGGGGCCTCCGCTTCGGTCATCGCGATTGTTATTGCAATTGCCGTCTATGTCCCCAACCATTTGATTCACCTCGCATTTATCGGTCCGGTAAAGATTAAATGGATCGCCTTTGTTTCGGTTATCCTTTACGTGATCAGTCTTTCCGGCGATAATGCAGGAGGAAATTTTGCACATCTCGGCGGAGCCGTATGGGGCTGGATTTATATGTCACAACTGATGGCCGGAAGAAATATCACGGGTCGTTTTGATCGGATTACTGACACCTTCTTTTCCTGGTTCAGGAGACGCCGAAAGCTTAAAATTAAGTATAATTCACCCAATCCTGATTATGAATATAACAGGAAGAAAGTGAGTCAGCAAAATGAAATTAACCAGGTACTCGATAAAATTGGTAAATCCGGTTATGATAGTCTGACCTTTGAAGAGCGGGAGATTCTGTTTAAAATGGGAAGAAGAAAATAATACGGTGAGGAAATTCATTTCAAAATTGGGATTCTGGCTGAATCTGGGAGCTTCCTCTCTTCTTCTGATTTCCTATTTAGCCCCATTTATTCCCCCTGATCGTTTTTGGCCAATTGCATTTTTCGGTTTAGCATATCCTTACCTGGCCTTGGTAAACCTGATATTTCTGGTATTCTGGGCTCTGAAAGCTTCGAAGAAATTGATGCTTTCGTTTGTCTTCCTCTTGATCGGAATTGCTAATTTTACGAATACGTATCAGCTTATCCCGGCATCGAATTCCACAAAGTCAGGAATTAAAGTATTGAGTTACAATGTGCACGGTTTTAATTCGGAACTCAGGGCTCACCGGTTAAATAATCCCAAAATCGTTGAATATTTAAAGTCTACGGGGGCATCCATCCTTTGTCTCCAGGAAGGAACCCAATTCAAAAACGGAAAGCTGAGTCCGCAGGGGATCAAAGAGGCGTTGCCTGAAATTAATGATTTTCAGGTAGTGTCCTCCGGTAATTATTCCGACCTGGTTACCTTTTCCAAATATCCGATCATCAATAAGGGGGAGCTTAAATTTCCAGTACCTTCCATCCTGGTTCAGTTTTCGGATATCAGGATTAGCGATCGTCAAATTATCCGCGTTTATAATTGCCATTTACAATCCTATGCTATTGATCCGGACGATTATTCGGTGATTGACTCAATTGGGTCAAGTACAAAGAGCCACCAACTGGATGAGGCCCGAAAAGTTACCTATAAACTCAGGAACGGATTCATTTGGCGAGCATACCAGGCCAGAAAATTGGCCGACCATATTCGGAAGTCTCCATACCCGGTTTTGGTATGTGGCGATTTTAACGATACACCGGTTTCATATGCTTATCGGAAAGTCAGGGGTAATCTGAAGGATGCATTTATTGAATCCGGGTGGGGAACATCGAACACCTACAATGGTGAATTGCCTTCATTCAGAATCGATTATATTCTTTTAGATCAAAAGTTCTCCGCGCAAAACTACCATCGTGACCGGGTATTTTACTCAGACCATTTTCCGATTCGCTGTCAGATCAGCGTTGAGTAGGTAGTTTTCATAAAAATACCCTCAATGTTTCCAGAACCTTGAGGGTATTTTTGTTCATCGAGGATTATAAACTCCTACAACAATGCATCAATTTTTGAAGCGAGAATAGTTTTTGGAACAGCACCTACCTGTTTATCGGCTACTTCTCCGTTTTTAAAAAATAAGATCGTAGGAATATTTCGTATCCCAAATTTAGCAGCAGTCCCGGGATTTGTATCAACATCCATTTTTGCTATGACAGCTCTGCCATCATAATCGGTTGAAAGTTCTGCTACCAGTGGTCCGATCATCCTGCATGGTCCGCACCACTCAGCCCAGAAGTCGACTAATACCGGCTTTGCAGATTGAAGAACCACCTCGTCAAAATTTGCATCTGTTACCTCTATTGCCATGATAAAATATTTTAAATTGTTTAAAAAGTCAGAAAATTTTTAATCAGCAAATTTAAGAATTAATTTAGAGTAATAACGATATCCGGAATTTTTTGCAGATAAGCTTTAAGATCACTGGTCAATCCAATCCGTTTTGTTCTGGAAAACAGATGAAGCCGTATATTTGTTTCGGGGTCGAAAACTGAAAATTTGATCAATGTTTTCCCGGGAGACCGGCTAAGTTGTTGCTCTAGCTTTTCAATCAAAGGCTGGGTTAATGTTTCTACAGTGACTGTAATGCGCAGACTTTCAGCTTTCTCGGCCAGTTCCTGAAGAAGTTCAATTTTCCCGGCCTTAAATTCCAGTTGATCGCCACCCTGCCATTTTGCCGCCACCTTGCCGCGGATCAGCAGAAACAACCCTTTTTTGCAGAAATTTCCGAAATTCACATAGTCATTTCCAAAGAACATCATCTTATAGGAATCGGAGTAATCGGTAAGGGTGAGGGAAGAAAAAGGTTTTCCATTTTTGGTGAACCCCTCCTGAGTATCGGTAACAATCCCCGCAAAACTAAGTTCCCTGTTTCTAAGGGTCTCGATCTCGCTGTTAAGATGAGATAAATTAATATCTTTTGTGCAAAAACTCTTGATTTCCAATGCATAATCGTCAAGAGGATGTGAGGAAAGATATATCCCGATCAGATTTTTTTCTTTTTCAAGTGCCACAATTTTGGGCCATTCCGGTATATTAGGAATAGTGGGCAACTTCACTTCAATAGTTTGAAGCTCTCCAAACAGGGAGGCCATGGATGACTGTTTCTCTCCCTGAATCCGGTTCCCGTATTTGATCAGTGCTTCAATAAAGCTGGTTCCATCACCACTGTCTCCAAAGTATTGTGACCGATGGATATTCTCAAAACTGTCGAAGGCACCTGCCATCGCTAAAGCCTCAAGATTCTTTTTGTTTATCGTTTGTAGATTAACCCGTTCCACAAAATTGAATATGGAATTAAAATCTCCGTTAGCATCCCTTTCCTTAATAATATCGGCAACAGCACCTGCTCCAACTCCTTTGATTGCTGATAGCCCGAAACGAAGTCCTCCGTTTTTATTAATGAAAAAATTTGACCGTGATTCGTTGACATCGGGCCCCATGACGGCTAGTCCCATGAACTTACTCTCGTCCATAAAGTTGGAGATCTTGTCTGCATTCGTTAGATTACAGCTTAAAACGGCGGCCATAAACTCAGACGGATAGTTTGCCTTAAGATATCCGGTTTGGTAGGCAATATATGCGTAACAAACTGAATGTGACTTGTTAAACGCATATTGGGCAAATGCTTCCCAGTCTTTCCATATTTTGTCAATTACCGTATCAGCCGGTTTTCCAACGGTTTTACACCCTTCCATGAATACCGGATTGCTTTTACAACCCTCCGTAAATTTGGTTTTTAGCTCTTCCATCAGGGGCAAATTCTTTTTACCCATCGCTTTGCGCAATGAGTCCGATTCCCCCCTGGTGAACTGTCCCAATGCACGAGCCTGGAGCATCACCTGTTCCTGGTAAACCGTAATCCCGTAGGTGTCAGACAAAAATTGTTCCATGATCGGATGGTCATAAACGATCTCTTCACGTCCCATTTTCCGGTTTACGTAGTTGGGAATATAATCCATTGGCCCGGGACGATAGAGTGCATTCATGGCTACAAGATCCTCAAATCTGCTCGGCTGTAATAAGCGCAGCCATTTTTTCATTCCGGTTGACTCGAACTGAAAGATAGCCGTCGTATTGGCATTACTGAAAAGTTCAAAAGTTTTTGGATCGTCAAAAGGAATCTTATCAATATCGAGCGTTAATTTTTTGGATAGCTGAATGTTTTCGAGACATTCCTTAATAATTGAGAGGGTCTTCAATCCAAGAAAATCCATTTTCAACAAACCGATCGATTCTACATAATGGCCATCGTACTGCGTTGTAAGCAGATCTTCATCCTTGGTAGGCATTAAGGGGATATGATTGTCGAGCTTTTCCCTACCAATCAGGATACCACATGCATGCACCCCAAATTGCCGGATACATCCTTCAAGAGTTTCTGCATATTTTAATGCCTTTATGATCAGTGGATTATCCGACTTTTTTTCCGCTTCGAAAGCAGGGTTTTTAGCATAAGCCTCTGCGAGTGTAATCTTGGGCGTATCAGGAACCATTTTAGCAAGCCTGTCTGCTTCAGAGAGGGGCAATTTCAATACCCTTGATACATCCCTAATGGCCATTTTTGCCGCCATCGTTCCGAAGGTACAAATATGGGCAACATTATCGCGGTTGTATTTCTCCTTGACCCAGTTGAGCACCAGTTGCCGACCGTCATCATCGAAATCGATGTCAATATCGGGCATGGATATCCTGTCGGGATTCAGGAACCGTTCAAACAGCAGATCATGTTTAATGGGATCTACATTGGTAATTCCGGTGGTGTAGGCCACAACTGAACCTGCTGCAGATCCGCGCCCGGGACCAACAATCACATGCATTTTACGAGCAGCAGCAATAAAGTCCTGAACAATAAGGAAATAGCCTGGAAATCCCATGGTCTTTATTGTCTCCAGCTCAAATTCAATCCGATCAATAAGGTCATAGGAGAGAGGCTGATCATAGCGGCTTTTAGCTCCTTCGTATACCAGATAAGTCAGGTAATCAGATTCAAATTTAACCCTTAAGGCATTTTCGTAGCCACCTGCCCTTTGGGGAATATCCTTAAACTCTTCAATTAATAGCTCTTCAGGATACCGTGTCCTGTATTCTGCTATGGTTCCGAAAGAGGGAGGAATTGGAAATTCGGGCATAATCGGTTCTGAATCAAGCTCAAAAAACTCAACTTTTTTGTTGATCTCCTGGGTATTGGCAAGGGCATCGGGCATATCCCCGAATAAAAGATTCATCTCTTCAGTGGTCTTGAGCCACTCCTGCTTGGTATAACGCATCCTCGACGGATCGTCGAGATCCTTGCCTGTATTCAGACAAATAAGAAGGTCATGAGCATCAGCATCCTCGCCATTGGTAAAATGGCTGTCATTGGTGGCAATAACTTTCACATTAAATTTTTCACCTAAACGGATAAGCTCCTTATTCACAATTAGCTGACTGTCATACACATCAGTAGGTAATTGAGGTTCTGTGGTCTTATGTCGCTGGATTTCGAGGTAAAAATCGTCCTTGAAAATACTTTTAAACCATTTTATCGCTTCCTCTGCTGCCGGAAGGTCTCCCTTTAAGATACATTGTGGAATCTCGCCTCCAATACATGCTGAGGAGACAATTAATCCTTCGCTGTGTTTTTCGAGTAAATCTTTGTCAATCCGCGGTTTATAATAAAATCCTTCTGTATTTGCAACAGTCACCAATTTTAAGAGATTACGATATCCCTTCTCGTTTTTGGCCAGCAAAATCAGGTGGTCGCCCGATCTGTCTTCTTTTTCACTTTTGTCTTTGAATTGAATTCCCCTTGAAGCCACATAGGTTTCTACGCCAAGAATTGGTTTTATTTCGTTTTTCTTGCAAATTTCGTGGAACTCCTTTATTCCAAACATACTGCCATGATCAGTCAGTGCGAGGGCCGTCATGCCATCTTTTTTGGCCTTTTTTACCAAATCAACTACTGCTGCCGCTCCGTCAAGGATCGAATATTGGCTGTGAACATGAAGATGGGTAAATGAAACCATGATCAAAAACGTATAAATGAATAGGAATTACGATTCCCTTTAATGCGATTAGTCGCATGGTTAAAAATAGAAAAATTCAGACGAATACCTGCTGATGTTGATAACTATTGGATATAAAAAAGAAGAAGTACCGGGTGACCTTCTTCTTTCTAAATAATGAAATAACAGGGCTCAATGTGGTTTATAATTACTGATCCTTTAGATTTCAGTTTTCTGCAATATTCTTAATTGATTTTCAGTAATTTACAAGGTAATTGCTTTCGTGGAGGTACCAATAGCCTGAAGATTGGATCCGCCTACTGTTGATTCGTACAATAATGCATCCACCTCAAATGTATAGATTCCTGTGCCATATGAAATTAATGTAGAAAGGGGAACTCCGATTGTCAGGTTGGATCTTAAAGGATTACTTGTATCAATAAATGGCGCGGCATAAAATACCTGGGTTGCAGATGCACCGGTCTTCGTTCCTTTTGTTACTTTTACCTGATAAGCCTGAGCATTTGTAACCGCATTCCAGGAGATTTCAATGGAATCAGCAGACCCATTATTCACCAGTGATGTAATGTTTGGCGGAATCAAAATATTGTAAGTCAACGTATTACTAAATGAAATAACCTGCCCGTCTTTAAAAGTCACTTTATAGGTGTAAGCACCCGGAGTTGGCAGAGATGTTGAATAGACAGGATTATTATAAAATGAATTACCCATATTCGCATAATTTATCAGGGTAGTAGTTATGCTGTCCGAAGATGATGTACCCGCTGGTGCTACAACGCTTACACTGGTCATCAGGTTATACGAGAAAACAGAATGAACTACAGCAAAAACAATTTTGGAGGTATCATTTGGATTTTTGATCGATTGAATGAAAGCGTCAGCAGTTGCCTGATCTACAATTGTTGCTTTTTCACATCCTGCCAGACTATACAGGACGAAACTTATTGTGATGATTATGTGTAATTTTTTCATTGGTCAAATTTAAAAAATAATCTATAACTAAATATAGATTTAGCCAGCTTTGATCAAATATCCAAACCAAGAAGAAGACCTTGAGGATCCTCTTCATTAATCTGACCGAAATAATCCGGTACAAAGCCTAAAATAAATAGTGGACGACCTACATTCTTTCCTAATATTGACAATGTTCAGGTCTCCAATCAAAAATGATTAAAGCGTATAATCTTTTATTGAAATGCCAACTGCCTGAATATAGGTATAATCGGTTGATTCATAAAGTAATGCGTCTACTTCAAAAGTATAAGTGCCTCCACCATATGCCGAAACGGTGCTTAAGGGGACTCCCATTGTCAGAACCGATCTTAGGGGAGTGCTTCCATCAATAAACGGGGCCAAATAATATACCTGTGTTAAAGATGAGCCAGTACCTTTAGTAACTTTCATCTGGTATGCCTGGGCATTGGGAACAGCCTTCCAGGTAATATTTATAGAATCATTTTTGGCAGTCTTGCCCAGTGCAGTAATTACTGGTGGTGGCAGTGTGGTAGCTAACAAGGTATTGGTGTAGGTTTTGGTCTGTCCATCGGTAAATTTCACCGTATAGTTATAAACACCAAAGGATGGCAGGTTGGCTGAATAAACCGGGTCGTTATAAAAAGAATTCCCTAAATTGGCATAATTGGTTAACTGCATTGTATTATTGCCAGGGTCGACAACAGAAACACTACTCATTGGGTTGTATGAAAATATCGAATTAACTGCAGCATAGAGAAACTGAGTTGTATCATTCGGGTTCTTAATCGATTGGATGAAAACATCTGCAGCTGCAACATCTACCGTAGTAGCTTTTTTACATCCGATTAATCCCGGAAGAATACAAAAAACCAGCATAAATAAAGGTAATCTTTTCATTTTAAATATTTTAAGTGATATTACAGATTTAAAGGATTGATTTTAATTTTATGCTATTTACTTCACAAAGGATGTGCCAAAGTTAACTAAAACTCTAAAGTTACTTCATTGAAATGCAAATTTATTCCAAAATCTGCTGATTAATCTTTATCGTACAAATGCCCGTATTCCTTTGATTTCTCAGGATTGCTTTGGTTGAAAAGGAATTTAAAATTCAGCAGCGCTGTTGAATAAATCAATCTCTAAGGTCAAAAATTAATGCGGGAGTTTTTTATACCAATTTAAATAGTATCTTTGCCCCGCAAATTTCAAACATAAATTTTAACGTAACACGTTATGTCAGTAAAGATTCGTTTGGCAAGGCATGGCCGTAAACAACATGCTTATTACCACATTGTGGTAGCAAACAGCAGGTCACCACGAGATGGTAGGTTTATTGAGAGGATTGGTTCTTACAATCCAAATACTAATCCTGCCACTATCGATCTTGACTTCGACAAAGCCATTTTATGGCTGAATAATGGTGCACAGCCGACCGATACTTGTCGGACTATTTTGTCACACAAGGGGGTTTTGATGAAAAAGCACCTTCTTGATGGGGTTAAAAAAGGGGCATTTGATCAGGCTGAAGCTGAAAACCGCTTTGATGCCTGGTTAAAAGAAAGGGAAAATGCAGTTCAGGCAAAAAAAGATGCACTTGCTGCCGGGTTTAGCGATGAGATGAAAAAACGTCTTAAAGCTGAAATTAAAGTCAATGAAGCACGTCTGTCCGAGATTGCCAAGAAGAATGCTGCCGCTGCTGCTGCAGCTGCCGTAAAACCGGCAGAAGATTCAACTGCAGAGGTAACGCCTGAGGGAAACTCAGTGGAACCGGCAGAAGAGGTCTAATACTGAAAAATCATTTTTTCAATATTTTACAGGATGAATTTCAGGGGGCGATGGTTATTTCAACCATCGCCCTTTTTGGTAACTTTGTCGGGATATGAATCAGATAAGTAAAAGCGATTTTATTGAGGTGGGTTATATTCAGAAGGCTCACGGCCTCCAGGGCGAAGTCATTCTGGCGTTCGAACAGGAGTTTGAGGAAACTGTTGAAGATATTGAATGGATCTTCGTGGAGATTGATGGGGGACTGGTCCCTTTTTTAATAGAAGGAGAAGGGTTCCGTTTTCGAAACAACGAAAGTGCAATCTGCAAACTCCGCTTTATCGATTCGATGATCAAGGCAAAAGAGTTGATAGGTTGCAAAGTCTTTGTACCTGAAAACGAAATAATCGAATCTGAAGATCAGGGAGTTGTTTCAACTTTAATCGGAATGACCGCCTTTGATGCAAAATTCGGCAAGATTGGCCTGATCAGCCGGGTAGATGATTTTTCCGGTAATCTGGTCATCACCGTGAATCATAATCAGGCTGAAATTATGATCCCCCTTTCGGATGAAGCGATATCCTCGATCGATGAAAAAAACCGGGAATTACACCTGGTTTGTCCCGATGGACTCATTGAAATCTACCTGGAGTAAAAAAAGTGCCTTAAGCATGCAACATTATTCCGGGAAATGCATCTTTAAAACACAAATACTAATTGTTCAAAATATGAAAACAAAATTGATCCCCCTTGCGGCAATTATTCTATTTGCCGGATCACAGCTTCTTATCGCCCAAACAAGCCAAAACAGGTCGGTTTCTGCCTTCACCGAGATCTCTCTCAAGATCGATGCAAATGTTCATCTGAAACAGGGAAATACCCAGTCAGTGGAAGCGAAAGGGAATAGCGAAACCCTCAACAGGCTGATTACTGAGGTTAATGACCGGAAACTGGTCATTAAATACCCAAGTGATACCTGGTTTAAGAAATGGAATCCCGGAAGAGTGGATATCTATGTAACAATTCCCCAAATTGATGCATTGACGATTTCCGGCTCAGGTTCCATAGATTCAAAAGAGAAGATTAATTCCAGGATTTTAAGCCTTACCCTCAGTGGAAGCGGTGATATCGATCTCCCGGATCTGATTGCCGAAAAGGTTTCGGTGATATTGTCCGGATCCGGGAATGTTAAACTTTCGGGAGATGTTACGGCAGCCGAACTGAAAGTGGCTATCTCCGGTTCAGGAAATGTAAAGGCCACTGGTTTCCCGGCTAATGATGTAAGTGTGAAAATCGGAGGATCGGGAAACAGCTGGGTTAATTCTGTTAAAAATCTGGTTGTTAAACTTGCCGGTTCCGGGAATGTGGTTTACAAAGGGAATCCGCTCGTTGACAGCACGATCCTGGGTTCGGGTAATGTGAGAAAAGAATAGGGATTATTTTCGGATAATCTCTATCTGGCCACCTACGCCCAGTTTGATGATTCCTGAAGGGGTTGATTGGGACTGATCGTCCTGGCGGTACGCCACGATATAATCGACCAATGGTTTTATCTCCCCATTGATTTCGCTGAAATTGCGTGGTGATTTTTGACCGCTGATATTTGCCGAAGTTGAGACCACCGGTTTACGAAACCTTTGGATCAATTGTTGGGTAAACGGTTCAGTGGTAATCCGGATTCCAATACTTCCGTCAGCTGCCACTAAGTTGGGCGCCAGATTTTTAGCCCCCGGATAGATGATGGTCAGCGGATTATCGGCCACTTCAATTAAATCCCATGCAATTTCAGGGACTTCTGTGATGTAGGAATTGAGCAAATTCGGATTTTCCATTAAAACCAGCATGCTCTTTGCGTCTGTGCGTTGCTTTATTTCATAGATGCGCTTCACTGCCTCCGGATTTGTAGCGTCACATCCGATACCCCAGATTGTATCTGTAGGGTAGAGGATGATTCCTCCCGAGCGAAGTACTTCGACCGCTTTGACAATATCTTCGTTAAAACTGATATTCATGACTCTTTGAATTCGATAAAATGTTTATTCTCGAAAGGACGATAATTGAAAATCTTTTCGAACCAGTACAATACAAAATAGCGGGCTTTAAATTTTTTCTTTCGGATTGAAAGCTGCGGATGCCAGTTCAGATTATTGATCCGCGAAAGCATTACCTTAGGGTGATCTCCGTTGAAAAGCTCGAGACTGTCAATTCCATCTTCATATTTGAATTCTTCGGATGTCTGCGCTATGGTCCTGATATGTTTTGAATTCACCGACCAGTATTGCTTTGAGCCCTCCAGTTTATCCTTCATGAGTTTTGGTGGTCTGACCCACCCATAATGGTACATGTTAGCATCAACAAATTTACCGGTCAGTTTCGTACCGTCCTGCCACCTGAACCCCTGGGCATCATTCCAGGATCTGATCCCTTTGTTGTTTTTGATGATTCGTATTTCACTCCGGTACCACCGCCTCGAATCTGCATAATAATCATAAGTACCGTAAAAGTGGGTATAATGCATGATTAATCCATCTACCTCTTTTACATCCAGGTATTTATGCATTGATTTTTCAATTTCGGGCAGGTATTTTTCGTGCAGAACCTCATCTCCCTGGATATAAAAGCACCAGTCGTACCCGGCCGGAATTGCATCAAAAGCCTTGTTGGTTTCTGATGCAAGAACCCTTCCTTTTTCACGCAAAGCGGGATCCCAGATCGTATCAATGATTTCGATCTTGTCCGAACCGATCGACGCGATCAGCTCCCTGGTGCCATCGTCACAATCCCCTACAGCCACAATGAATTTATCACATACCGGCAATACCGAGAGGATCGCTTCAACAACAGGGTAATCGAACTTCACCGCGTTTTTAACGAAACTAAAACCGCAAACTTTCATGTATATATCCTTTATTTTTTAAGATCTCATGGCATCCGTCAACCGACGGATGGCGATATATTCATCTTCGGTTTGTGATTTCACAACCATGGCTATTTCATTTTTTTGAGATATGTTCTGATTTACAGGCTGTTTTATGCGTTGAATGAAGCGATGCCGTTTAAATCAAGCGTTGCAAAATAATCATCGAGAGTCTCCGCTCTGCGGATCTCGACGACCTCTCCGTTTTTACGAATCAGCAATTCTGCTGAACGAAGCTTCCCGTTATAGTTAAATCCCATGGAATGACCATGAGCACCCGTATCATGGATAACCACGATATCTCCGGCTTCCAGCTTTGGCAAAACCCGGTTAATCGCGAATTTGTCATTGTTCTCACACAATGATCCGGTAACATCGTACATGATTTTGGTTTGAACCCCCTCTTTTCCCGGAACTGAGATATGGTGATAGGATCCGTACAGTGCCGGCCTCATCAGATTGGCCATACTCGAATCAAGTCCGGCATATTTTTTATAAGTATCCTTGATGTGAAGCACCTTGCTAACCAGATATCCATAAGGACCGGTGATCGCACGGCCCGATTCAAAATAAAGTTTAATCGGACCAAGTCCGTTGCCGGTAATGTATTTATCGTAATTGGCTTTGATTCCACGGCTCATCCTTTCAAGATCAACGTCAGACTGCTCTGGTTTATAGGGAATTCCAATTCCGCCACCCAGATTGGCAAATTCAAAACTGATCCCTAACTTTTTGGAAAGATCGGCAATCAACTCGAAGAGTATCTGAGCTGTTCCTGCAAAATAATCGGGGTCAAGTTCATTGGAAGCCACCATGGTATGAATACCGAACCGTTTTACCCCTTTATCGATTAGGATCTGGTATCCTTCAAAAAGCTGGCTTCTCGTAAAACCGTATTTGGCCTCTTCAGGATGACCGATAATGGCATTTCCCTCCTTTAATGATCCGGGGTTATACCGGAAACAAACGAGCTCAGGTAAACCGATATTATCCTCAAGGTACTGAATATGGGAAATATCATCCAGGTTAATGATAGCGCCGAGGTCGACGGCTCTTTTATATTCATTGACCGGTGTATCGTTTGAGGTGAACATGATCTCATCTCCGCTCATCCCGACCTTTTCGGCGATCTCCAGTTCAGCTATTGAACTGCAATCGATGCCAAAACCCTCCTGACGCAGAATTTTCATCAGATAAGGATTTGGCGCAGCCTTGATGGCATAATATTCTTTGAATCCTTCATTCCAGGAGAAGGCCTTTACAAATCGTTTTGCGTATGCCCGCATTCCGGCTTCATCATAGATATGAAAGGGTGTCGGATATTTTTCAATTATTTTTTCTAACGTCTCTTTTGTAAACGGAAGTTTCTTTTCAGTCATAAAATTTAAAAATTTAAGAGCAGCAAAATTAGGAAAATTTTCATTCCCATCCTTGGACTATCTGATTAACTCCCTTTCAGAAGCGGTGAAATAATTGTAATTTGAACTTCAAAGACACTTTAGTTGGTTTTTGAGGCCCCATAACCGGATAAAAAGAAAAAAGCCGGAATTCAATTCCGGCTTTTCTCATGATAAAATTAGAACCTGATTACCGCGGAAATTCCTTAAAAATCATTTGAACAATGGTGTTTAACTTATCTTCCCGCGTTTCTGTGCGTGGATTGACTAATCCTTCAGCGATCCCTTCCCAGACCATTATTTTCCGGGGAACATCAATCAGATCAATGAATAACGTCCCTTCTATCGATTTATTCACATCGACGTAGGTATTGGAATTGCCAAATCCCCTCATATACATAAATGAATTGGTATTGGCATTGGCCGAATATTTAGCCTGCCCCTTTACAAAGGTATTGACCAGCAGATCAGGGGTTTTTGAAAGCTGATAACCTCTGGCTTCCAATTCATGACTGATAGCGTCCTTTAACCTGCGACGATTTAGATCATTCAAGCTTACCCGATCAACCTCTTTGCTGAAATTATACGTTTTATATTTGGCAAAATCGGCTTTTCGGTCGAAATCAGTGCTCACCCTTATTCCGGTGCATCCGGCAACGATAATCAGAAGGATCACCGATAAAAATGCAAATAGAAATCTATTTCTCATGGCTTTAAAAAATTAAATTATACATTGTTTTTATCTCGGTTTGTAGTTGAAATCAATACTTTTTCACGACTTGTACTCCAGTTTCTACAAGTGAATTTATACAAAAAGTCTGCCAGAAATTGGTATTTCAGGCAGACTAGTATTTTATTTTGAGAAATTTCAATAATTATTTCGGTGACGATCGAGTCCGGATGTTTCATAGCTACACAGGGCCTGCTCCCGGAATTATCGCATAGCCTGATTTGGTGATTGTACCTGTTCTTGCATAGCGCTTTTCTGCAATTCCAGGTCGGAACAGTAAGTGGAAACTGGCTATGAAGGAAAAGCAGTCTTATTAAACCAGAATCCATTGCTTTCACAGTGTTTTTTGCCATAGCCTTAAGGTCTCCGGCCAGATTCGCATTCACTTTAACCTGTCCTGCGATCGATTTCTTCAAGTGACTCATATCCGGAAAATTGCCTTCGGGGATATGGCATTTTGAAATATCCCCCCATTTTCACTGAAGCACAATCATCTTGTTTAAAATCGTTCAAGGCCTGATCTACGGGCATCGAATGACGGCAATTCCATTTCTGATATCAAATATAATCAGTGATTTGACTTATGTAAGTCAGATTAGGGAGTCAATATCTGCTATTTTTGACCGTTTTTCCATTACTTTTGCGACGATATTTTAGATTGATTTATGAGACTGTTCTTAATACTCTTCTTTCTGATGGTCCTGAGCTCAGCAATGAGTTCCCCTTCATTCAAAGAGAAGCAGCTAAATTATACCCGGGTACGGGAGGCCTACACCTGTAAAGAGAAGATTGTAGACAAAACACTTGCTGATCATGCAATCCTGCGTGACAGCCTTCGGATATACCTTCGGGCCTTCAAAGCCGAAAAAGTAATCGAATTGTGGGCTAAAAATATTCGGGACTCTATTTTTGTTCCGGTCAAGGAATTCTCCATTTGTGATATTTCCGGCTTCGAAGGGCCGAAGCGGCGATACCGTGACTTGCAGGTTCCCGAAGGGTTTTACCACATCTCGGAGCTGAATCCCTACAGCAAATATTATTTATCAATGGCGATTAATTACCCGAACGCCTCAGATAGTATCCGGGGTGTGCATGGTCACCTCGGAAACCAGATATATATTCATGGTTCGTGCATCTCTTCAGGATGCCTCGCGATGACCGACGACAGGATCAGGGAGCTGTTTGTTTATTGCATTGAGGCCTACAACAGCGGACAGGAAGAGATTGGATTGACCATCTACCCGGCCCGGCTCACGGATGATAATTATTCGGGATTGATCACCGAATATCATAAGGACAAGGATAAAATCAGCCTGTGGGGTGATCTCAAAAGGAGTTACGACCTGTTTAACCGGACAAAGGTGCAACCGAGGGTAAAGTTCCTTACCGACGGAACTCATGAAGTGAAATAAGCAGAAAAAAGGAATCATCCCGTTTCTGCACCTTTGGGATCACTATCTCTTTTCACGAATAAATTTCTCCCCTAAGCCATTATCCCGGATGAAAACTGAATCTACCTCCGGAGATATCAGCAGGTGATATTTATCGGGTCTTCTGAACGCATTTCCATAAATGGTCTTTCTTCGGTGCTCCCGGATTTTGATGATATTGAACGGGATTATGAAAATTCCTTCATGTTCACCGGCGATCAGCAATTTGTCACCTTTGGAATTAAAACCGCATGAATGACCATTCTGGAATGGCTTGGGATAATTGGTCATGGCTACTCCGACCGCATTTTCCAGCGCACGGGTTTGAAACTGGTTGATCCGTTTTTTATCCAGGGTGCATGCATTGGGGGTGAGAATCAGTTCGGCTCCTTTTAACATCAATATCCGTGCACTCTCAGGCGGTTCCCGGTCATAACAAATCATTATCCCAATTTTAACTTTTTCTTCCCTTACCGGGAGTTCGCAAACATAGAAATCATCACCCGGAGTACATTTGGCCTCCATCGTGGTGAAATCACAGGTATGTACCTTGGCATAGGTCATCAGGATATTACCCTTTGAATCAATGAGGGTTGATGAGTTTCGGGGAGGTCCGTTCCACTTTTCAAGATAATTAATGACAATAGCAATATTCAGCTCGGCAGCCAGATGCTGAAAATGATGGATAAAATCACTGCCGGAATCCACCGCTTTAGCTTTCCATGCCTCAAAACTCAACGAACCCTTGTTTTGCAAAGAATCGATACCGGTTAAATAAAAATTGGAATATCCGACACTCCACATCTCGGGGAAGAGTGCGATATCTGCACCCATCGCTTTGGCTTTGCGGCAATATTCGTCTCCCTTTTTAATATTCGCTCCGACATCGGCTCCGACAGGTCTGATTTGCAGCAGAGCTACATTGATGATACTGTCTGAAGAGACAGGGTTCTTTTCATTGCTGAGATCCTTTGAAATGCCGGCTAAGGGAATTAGAAGCAGAATCAGGAGAAAAGTCAGTGAATTTCTGAGGTCCTTAGGAATCCGGAGGGCCTGCACCGTACTTATGTCTTTAATATTAATTGTTTCTATCCCCATCCTTGGTAAGTTTCAGCATTCGAAGGTAAATAAAATGTTGAATTGTTGCAGTTGTCTGCACTATTGGCCGTAATTAAAACAATAGTCAGAAAGATCTCCTGTCCTTCGTCTCCAATATTTCTGAGAATTGCAAAGAGGCCTCAAAGTGGTTACGAACCGGAAATAAATCATCAGCAGGGCCTATCGGGCATTCTTAACCTCATTCCATTTTTCGAGTATGTTCTCTTCTCCTTTAAAATAACCAACTTTGGCGTCTTTCTCAAACATTTGCATCGATGGAACGATGAGTATTTTCCCTGAATCGGGGTATTCACAGACATCCGTGCCGGTAAAGGTCCGGATATCCAGGTAGGTGCAGGGTTCCGAATTATGATTATAAACCTGGTGAGCCCCTGTCTCGCCCATTTCAAAGAATACCATATCACCGGCGGATATAACCTCGAGTCCGGCAGGTGTACGAACAGTCATCGAACCCGATACCACCATAAACAGCTCTTCGGCATTCCGGTGATAATGGTAAGGCGATGAAAACTGACCGGGATTGAGTAACCGGAGATCAAAATTCAGATTTTTGGGGTCTAATCCACTCCTGGCCCTTGAAGCATCTGTAAACAGGCGAAAAGGGTCGATTCGTCCCGGGTTCTCCTTAAATTCCCTGTTTTCGCTTTTAAAAATTGTTGACATAATTTCCACTGTTAGAGTTGATCTTCATGAAATTCAAAAGGATTTTATTCGAATTACCGATCATATCGGCATCAGTTTTGTCCGGATTGATCCTTCCGATTACCCAAATTTAGAAATAAATAAAAACAAACCGAAAAGGTCGCAAAGCTCATAAAAACAATAACTTAACTTGGCTTTCTTTGCGCCTTCCCTGCATCCTTGGCGGTTAAAAATGGACACTTTAGACAACCTCCCCATTTTGTTAAGATCCTATTTCTTTTAACCTGCAACCTCTCCTGATTTGATATTTAAGGATTATTATCTGAAAATTTGTGTTTAAATCAGCTCCTCAATAGATCCAGGGAATTAGTCGTTTAGTCCTTTTTTGGTACTCCGGATATTTGGTTCCCATTTGTCGGATCATAAATTTTTCCTCCACCCTGATTCGGTAAAGGTATCCGCATAACACCGGAATAAGCATGAAAACAATACTTAACCAGTTCGACAGTGCGGTCGCCGCTCCGGTAAAGATAATCACCTGTCCCAGGTATCCCGGGTGACGGATAATTTTATAGAGCCCGGTGTCTATGAGCTCATGATCTTTAATTTCGGTTACCGTATAGGTAAAGTGTTGTTTGAGTGTCAATATGGAGGTAATCCTGATGACCAATCCAACCACCGACAAAAAGGCACCGATCGCAAAAAAAGTGTCCCAGTGATTGATCCGGCCAACCCGGGTCATGCCAAACCGGAAAGCAAGGTAATATCCAATGGCAACGAGTAACAGCAGATACCATACGCTTTTCTTATCTCCCGATTGAACGATATCCTTTTTTCGTTGAAGCCGTTGCCTGATACTCATGAATATCTCAAAGAATCCGTACAGGTAGGAGAACGCAATAATAATCACCAGTTTAATATCCATAGTTCCACTTTTAGTTCCGATTCCCCGATGTTCCAAAGGTAATAAGTAATTGGATCGATTTAATGTTGTGTTTTTGTAAGGATTTTAATTCAAATCTCATTCTGTCGCTGCGAAACGGCCTAAGGTCCAATTCACCGTTTTTTTTACCAGACTTTGGCCGTGATAAGACCTTTGTAAGGTTAAGGTGCATAACAACGTTAGTTTGGCAAAATGGATGTTTCCCAAATCACAAGACGCATAGCGGCGACAGTTAAGATATATTTTCATTACTTAATAGAGACAATCCAAGATTGGGTATCAGGACAATTCATACAGATTATTCAATAAATTCGAGGATGTCTCCGGGCTGGCAATTTAAAGCCTTACAAATGGCATCCAACGTAGTGAACCGAATGGCCTTTGCCTTTCCGGTTTTCAGGATTGACAAATTTGCCATGGTAATATCCACTTTTTCAGCAAGTTCCTGCAACTGCATCTTCCTGCGGGCAAGCATGACATCCAGATTAACGACTATGGGCATAATCAAATGGTTTGTTGATTTTCTTCCTGGATCTCGATGCCGTGCCTGAAAATTTGTGAAATGATATAAACAATACCGGCTATGAAAAGGAATTCATTCCCGATGGTAATAATATTGAGCTGTTCGCCCATGCCTTGGGAAATCCAGTCAATATACTTTTTGCCCACAAAGCTGACTAGCCAAATGGCAAATAACCAATACGCAATCCTTTCCAGTTTTTGTGCTACCTGCATGGTAAACGGGCTTTTAAGGTTCAGTTTTGATAATAAGGCGATGACCATTTGCCAGAGATTAACTGACATAACGGATAACAGGATTACAAACGACATTGCAATCACATAAAACCGGAAATCATGCTGCAGCAGGCTTAATAAATTTTGGCCAACACCCGGTATTTGTTTGGCAGCGTCAGGGTTTTTAAAACTTAGTACAAGGCAAATTGTCTGCCCGCCAAAATTAATGGCATATCCGATCATCGCGATCCAGGCCAGGAAACGCAAAACCGATAAAATCCTTTCCGTTTTTGTTTGCATAGCTCTTTGGGTTTTAAATATTGTGCAAATATCAATAATTATATATTGAAAAACAATAAATAATTATCTTTTATTGGTAAATATTTTTTTGAATAAACAATGCAGGGATAGAGGCTTTGTCAGGAGTGGAAAATTTAGTTGCGCCAACAACAATGAGAAAACTCAGAGTTGCCCTGGAAGGGTGAAATGTTTGTAGCCCGGGGTAAGCGGTTCCGGTTAAGGGACCACGCCACACCGGGTAAATAGGTGATTTGAAGAGGCGGCGTCGCACAGCGATCATTGAAAAACAGACCTTCCTTTCGCCGCAGTAGCTACACTCCAACAACGCATTTACAAATTTTTACGGTAAAAGCCCTTTTGATAAGCTTCCTTGTAAATTTATTGTTTCTCCTAAAACAGGGGGTTGTTTAAATCAGACTCATTATCTCCATTTGGGTACAACGGGAACCCTTTCCCCGTCAGCGGTGGTATACTCCCCGAGCGAATTCTCCTTCGATTGGACCACCATATAGATCATGGTATCTTCTGAATCGTTGCAGATTCCTCTTTTCCCCTGTGGCGCCACCCGTATGACGCTCCCCTCCTTGATATTGAAACAGTCTTCGTCGACCTGAAAGAAGCCATAACCTTTTAAAATCAGATAGGTCTCTTCGTTTTTATAGTGAAAATGGAAGTACGGTTGCTCCTATTTTGGTGGAAGCGAATTAAACGATATCTCGGTGCCGGTTGCCCGGGTGGGAGCTTTTAAAAATACCTTGCCTTCAATGACCCTTTTATTCACCGGATGGATCAGCGAATAACTCATTAAATCTTCTAAACTGCCAAGGTTTATGGCGGTATAGGTACTGCTCTCAGATAGTTTTTCAATTTGTTTCATAACAACAATTTTTTAATTATTTTTTTCTCTTTTTCGTTCCGTGATAAGCGGTAACTTATTTTACAAACAGCGGCTTTTTGTAGATGTCGGCTGAAAACTGCACAACTAATTTCAGCTAAATTAAAGGAAAAATCAGCAGGGGAAAAAGTCAGGGTATCCCGTTGCAGATAGGTGTAGAACACGGTATCTGTTTTAGTTACGAATATCCATGAAAGGGAAGCGCCGGTCGTTGCATGGTCAAAATTGGTGAATTTATCAATTTCAAAATCGATCTGATCGAGAAAAATGCAAAGATCGGATTGGGTTTCCTGAAACAGTTCTTCCGGATTAAACAGCTCTTTATTTGTAAGGCTAATATTGGTTAAACTATCTTGATAATTAATTACCCTGGCAAAGTACCCCGCTTTTTTTAATTCTGCAGCCAAAGCATCCAAACACAAGTTCGACAAAGTCATGTATTTAACAGTTGTATCCACCTTCCTATTTATTGTTTCATGATATTCAGAATCATCGTTTGTATATCGGAAGTGTTCCGTATATGTAAGTGGTTCGTAACCACTTTTGTTTGATACACTGTTGATCAATGCCACCGTTTTACTATTTTCAGGAAAACTTAACACTCTCGGTTTCATGATTTCGATCCGAGTAATCCGTATGTCATTGGTAATGAGGCATGAGGTCATACTTAAACAAAGAAGCATTAAAAGGAGCAGATTTGCCTGTTTTATTCCGGCAACATCATTTGGATTCCGCTTTAGGGACTTAAGGAGAGAATATTGCTTACTTTTTTTCGTGATTTTGCGATAAAAGGGTGCTAACCAGGTCGGCCAATCTTAAAAGATCATTCTGTGATTCAAAATCGATTTTATTTGTATTTAGAAATTTTCTGATATCTCCCCCCTTCAACGGGAGGGCTCTCAGAATATTTTTTTTAGTGAATGGAATATATTCATTTCCTGAAGTTGAAAAGAAATATTCATCTTTCCGCTGGAGTACCATGTCATCAACAGGTTTCAAATCGATTGAGATTTTGCTGGTTATCACAAAATCATAGGCTTCTGAGGCAGCACTTCTGTTCACAGTCCCCATGGCCCCCTGTTTAAGAATATTCTTAATGACCATACTCCGCTTTAAATAAACCCTGAGTGGACCACTAAGGATCAATTGCAGATAACCATCCTTATAATAAAAGGTATCCCGGGCAACAGCTATCAGATCAATCTCCTTTTTGGTAAAAAAAATCAGGGTATCTTTTGAGCGGATAAACTCTATTTCATTGGTTAGAACGTTATAATTAAAAAGGCACGGATTGATCATATGATTCTTAAACAGGACTGTCCCCTGGGTAAAATCCGGATAAAGATATCTTTGAGAAGCAGGGAAGTAATCCCGTAAATTCGTTCCCGCCCTTACAGTTATCGGTTGATATTCCTGGGCAATGAGGCAGCACTGAACAAAAAATAGTGAAATCAGTAAAAATGTTCTTTTCAGCATTGTCTTTTGGTTTTTAAGCATTTGGATTCATTTAATGTCCTGTTTTTGGCCGGATTTTAATTCTCATTACTTTATCCGGCTTTGTATTTGCCGGATATGCCGGTTTCAGTTATCTTGTTTTAAATCTTCTGTTCCCCTTAAAAAAACTTCTTTTGATTTTTTAATATTCTCCTCAGTTCTTGTCAAAAGGCGGATCACATTGATATGTTGGTCCTCCTCCTTATTGACAATTCTTTGGACCACAATTTTGAGTATATACTTCTCATCGACCATATATTGGCGGTAGTCCCCGCTTATTACTTCATTGTCAATCATGAAAATTGAAGAATCCTTTGCCAGGCTTGTATACTTCGACTTGATATCTGATAAAGAGACTATTTCTGGTCGATAATCCGGTTTTAGCTGAATGTAGATTTGTCCATTGTATTTGGTTTCCTCTATTTCAATATCGTGTTTTACAACGTTAATGCTTTCGATATGCATCGGATTCAGTGTTTTAAGGATTGTTCCGTTTACTTGTTTCGCGTTGATATAAAAGGCCGGTGTAGGCCCAGTATTACCGGGATTTACAACCAAAACCTGTGGAATGGTATCACTTTCTACATTCCACGATTTATTGGAATGGCCGGCAATCCCGGAATTCAGGGGATCTGTTTGTCCGAAGGCATTCAGGACAAATGTCGTGAACACGATAAGTAAGATTCTTCTCATTCGTTTAATTCTTTTCTGTTATAATCACCTAAACTTGTTGCAAACATCATAAGGCTACCGGCAATTGGGATTATCAGTGAACTTTTCTGGAAATACTGCTTTTCGAAATACAAATAACCCGTCAAGGAAGCATCAAACCTCTAAACCGGTTGGTTCGATGTCTACGTTTTCGGGTTTGGGGTTGCAGTGTCTGTCATATGCCGTTAATCCTGTCCTTCAAAGCTGAATTTACCACTGGTCTTATCCAGATATCCAAATTGGGAATTGTTGTATGAGATAAAAATAACTTCCCGTTTTTCTTTTGTCCTTTCCGCACCGAAAGCGAAAAAGACTATTACCGGTCTTTTAACCCGGTATTTTTCAATCTTGTTGTCAATAACCGGGTCAGTTCTCCAGATTACTTTTCCGGTATTGTCGATAGCTGTGATGTATATTCTCTCCTTGTCTATGATGAATTTATATCCGGTATTTTTATCTGCCAAAGTATCTTTTTCTATGTGGTCTTTCTCAATGTAATGTGAAAAATATTTAACAGTTTGTCCTTTGGAGATAATCGCCAGACAAAGGATCAACAGGGTAAATATGATTTTGATAATTTGTTTCATTGTCGATGTTAATACCTGAGTTTAACGGGAATCGTAAAATCAAGCGGGATCTTTCGATCACCTTGTTCTGCGGGTATCCAGTTTGGCATCAATCGTATGATTCTTAACAATTCCGCACCCAATGGTGTGGATTCGATATTTGTTTTGGTACCTGAGATTTTTTTAAACACGCAAATATTTCCGATGTGTCCTTTGCTGTCAAAATGGAGGGTTGCAAACAGCTCACCTTTTATCGGTTCCGGACTGCGGGGCAATTGCCAATGATCCGCAATAAATTGATTCATGAGTTTCTCGCCTCCGGGGTATGTCGGAAGCGCTGCAACCATTATGCCAGCAACCCCTTTGCTGATCACAGAATCACAACACGATTGAGTTGCAGGAATAGTTTGTCCCTCTGCAAAACCATAAAGTAATGTGGTCAGGATAATGAAAACGGTTTTTTTCATAGTCTATCATTATTGATATATTTCATCTGTATATAATTTGTTTTTTAAAGGCCAGATGGAATCGCCATGAGGAAGTATTCATTTCGGTGGATGATATTCTTACCATGGCGATTTCATTTGTTCTGCATAACCCTAAGTAATACTTTGGGCTGGAGATAACAGATAGCTTCCAATTAACAGTTGCTTTTTATCCATCTGACAGATCTCGTCACCCCGGCATCCACCCCCGATTTGGAGGTTAGTTTGCTGTTACGGTCATTTCTCACTGCAATATAAAATTGATAGGGACCGAATAATTTACATCAATTAAATCACCATTCTTTCTCCCTGGTTTCCATTTACCCATTAATCGTATAATGCGTAATGCTTCAGAATCCAACAAGGGATTAACTGACTTTTTGAGATGAATATTCACAATGGTACCCTCTTTATTGATTGTAAATCCAACAATTACATTTCCCATTATACCATTTTCGGCAGCCTCCATGGGATATCGTAAATTATTGTGCACAAATCCAAACATTGCCCGCTCTCCACCGGGGTATCGGGGAAATTCTTCAAAGGTATAAAAGGTAGTGTCAAGTCCCGCCTCGGTAAAGCATTTCCCCAATATGAGTTTATCATTTTCATATTTGTCGGTTCTTTTAATCTTACCGGAAATATAAAATGCCTTAAAATCGCCATGAATCTTCCCATTCTTATACTCGGACAGGGACAATAATTTGCCTTCGGGATAATATTGTTTAGTTACTCCCTCCCTTATCTGAGACTTCAAATCCGAATACTCAATTTCGGAGATTAAAATATTGTCTTTGGAAAAAATCTTCTCGATTCCCCGTAATGGAATTGAATCCAAACTGTATTTGTAAGAAACCTATTTTGCCGAAACACTGTCGCAAGCTTCCCACGAATCATTATAGAATCCTTTGGTTGTTTTCCCCTGACCAAAATTCACAAGAGGCAATGAAAAAATCAGAATGAGAAAAAATAATCTATTCATTTGAAAATACTTTTGTAATCTGTTTTTGTATATTTTCCGACCCATCTTTAATGCATTTTTACGGTATAGGATTGAATCAGTATCGTATCATTATTATAACCTGCAAAAAAGTTGATCAGCCCATCTTTATTGAATGAATTATTGATTCCTTTAGTGGATTGTATGAAATTATATTCACTGATTATCTGTACGAAATCAAACATAGGCAGATTTAAGTCTCCTCGGTTTTTTGTTATAAAAAAACAGTCCCTGGATTTGACATATTGATAATAGCCACTTCCAGCCGGAGCGTTGTATTTATTATAATAAAGCGGAAGGTATTGAAAGAGATAATCCATATCCCAGAAAGGGGCACGGCCAGTCCAGGCGGTATCCTGTTTTTCCCAATAGACCATTCCGGCCAGCTCATGGATCGATCTTCTTTTATCTTCCTTTATATTATTAATTGTTAGTTCAACCGAATCGCTTGATATATAATTCGCAATGAACTTTCCGCTGATATCGGCACTGACCGTATTGGTTAAATAAGACTGATAATGGGCAAAAACATTACTAACCAGTGCCGTTGAAGTAATCTCCCCGTCCCTCGTATATACTTTGATGTTGGCACCTGAAATTGAATAACTTGAATAGGTAATTGGATATTGTATGGAATCCTTTTTACAGGCAATTATCCCGATAATTAATAAAATCAGGGAGATTTGGATCTTATTCATGATTCGGATGGTATTTGAATTTGATTTTAATCTGTTTGAAAAGTTTGAAATTAGGTGATATATTCTGTAAAAGTACCCTTATTAGAGTAATAAAATATTTTTTCGGAATTTTTTTTATGTAAATATTTGTGAGATTTATCCATGTATTTACAGGAGTTTTAATGATTAATTATGTCATGGAATAGCGGGCTTTTTACACCCATCCAACGGTTATTGCATTTTTGGTTACACCTGTTTGGAAATAGGTAACAGTTATTGTTTTTGAGTTTCGGGATTGCCCGACACAGGAAACTATCATGGACTGCCGCGGGGGCGTCAACAGACCCCTCCCAAGGGTATTGCCGGAGCCGTGCAGTCCAATTGCGGACCCGGAAACTGTCTGTTTATCCCTGGAATTGTAAGGCTTCGTTTTCCGAAAAGCAGTCTGTCGGGAACGGTTTTCTTTACACCCCGAATCCCTTGCTTCAGACAGGGAAGCTGGAGCTTCTGTTGCAGCCGGAGTTATTCTGATTTGGGAAGGGCATGCTTTTAACCAGGAAAGTCATGCCTTGATCAGGGAATAGGTTGTTTTGATTCGGGAAGAGCTTGCTTTGATTCAGGAAGCGTCTGTTTCGGCTTGGGCAGGTGTTTCCGGTGTTGGCGGAAAGTTTCCTGTTTCAGGGAATTCTCGTAATGTTTTTATAAACCCGACTCGTTTGCAGGTTTATAGAAATCATAATCAGGTTAGGAGACCTACGAAGTAGGTTGAATATCTGACATTCAACCTACTTCGGTTTGACGTTGCTCCGGTTCCTTTTCCCCTGGCGATACCTCGCCAGGGGAAAATATCAGTAAACCCTTTCGGGTTTTACATGACCTGTTTTGAGAATGATTTAATTACAACAGCATCCGGCGAAATGAATTTAATTGGTCCATTTCAGGACTGGCCTGCGATATTCCAAAGGTGCAGGCAAAACATTCGCAACCCGGAAAGCGTTTATTACGGGAGAGTATTTATTGTTGCGGAGTTATCAGGACAGGGTTTTATTGAAGTTGAAAACAGGATTGAATTTAAGGTTTCATCCCTCCGGACATTGCCATGGAGTTAAGAACCATTTTTCTTCCATTTATTTTCACTCCTAAGGAGTTTTTGCATAAAGGCTGTATCAAAAGTAAATATATTAACCGCAGAGGGTCGCCGGGTCCGCCAGCTGGCGGATCGCAAAGACCGCAAAGGATTGAATTATAAGAGAACAACACTGCGCCTGTCAGCTGACAGATGGCGCCTTCTTTGTGTATCTCGGCGGTAAAAATACTTTTGAACAACTTCCGGGACGCAAGGAGAATTATAACCCAGAGTTGTCGCTTGGAATAAATGGCAATACCCGTTAAGGGCGAATTTGAGGATTAAATCATGTTTCAACAGTAACTCAGAGTATGATATAAAAAAACATTATTCGGTTATTCAACATTCAACATTAAATATTCAGCTATGGAAACCTATATTTCAATATTGAGGGGGATTAACGTGAGCGGGAAGAACCTGATTAAAATGGATGCTTTAAAGGCGTTGTTCTCGGATTTGGGTTTTACCGATGTCTCCACCTATATCCAGAGCGGAAATGTGGTCTTTCAAAGCGAACTGACCGATGCAGCGACAGTGGGGCGGTTAATCCAGGAGGGAATTTTAAACCGGTTTGAACTTAAGGTGCCTGTGCTGATACGGGAATACAATGAACTTAAAACCATCCTGACGGCCAACCCTTTTTTAATTAAGGAGGAAGTGGATATTTCAAAATTGCATATCACCTTTTTATCTGATTTGCCGGAAGAATCGAGGTTGCAGTCGATATTTGACGGCGTTTACACTCCCGATGAGTTTTCGGTAACCGGAAAGACGGTATACCTGCGGTGTCCCAACGGTTATGGCAATACCAAACTGAGCAACGGATTTTTTGAGAATAGACTCAGGGCGACGGCCACCACGAGGAATCTCAGGACATTAAATGAACTGGAACGGATCGCCGGGATGATTGAACATGGTACGAATTGATCCGGCGAAATTTTATGAAAGATCCTGAGAGAAAAGGGATCCACAAAGAAAAATGGGGTCCACCGATTTTCACAAATTAACACAGATAAAAAACAATTTTATCCCGGCTGGGCGTGATGACCATTCAAATCTCCAGAATTTGTGTTAATCTGTGGACTAAAAAAAGTAAATCAGAGTTTTATTCCCGCAAGGTACAATTCCCCGATTATTTAACAGACAGTTTTCGGAGTTTGGTATTTTTCAAATCCATTGCTCCGATATTTTTGTAAATTTGCCCGGTTGTATGCAATACCTCAATTTTGGAACTTAAAGAGCTTCTCAAATATTACACCTCCCATCCGTCAGTCGCCGGATTATCCGAAAAGATTAATGCTTCCGGAAGCAGCAAGATCCTGCTTTCTGGTTTGACCGGTTCTGCCTCGTCGATGGTCTTCGCCGCGGCCTATGAGCTGAATCCGTTCAGTTCGGTGGTGATTCTCAATGACCGCGAGGAGGCTTCCTATTTCTTTGATGACCTTACTACGCTTGGGCTCGGCGAGAATGTCCTTTTCTTTCCCTCTTCCTACCGGAGGAGCATCGTTCACGAGATCATCGACAGCGAGAATATCATCTTCCGGACCGAGGTGCTCAATAAGCTGGCGATCAATGAAACGGGTTACCTCGTGATCACCTATCCTGAGGCGATCATGGAGAAGGTGATCTCGGGCTCGGGACTCGAAAAACACACTCTTCACATCCGCAAAGGGGAGAAACTCTCCATCGCATTTATCAATGAGGTGTTGCATGAATATGGTTTCGAGCGGGTAGAATTTGTTTATGAGCCGGGGCAATATTCGGTGCGCGGTTCGATCATTGATATCTTCTCGTTTTCGAATGAAGATCCTTACCGGATTGACTTCTTCGGTGATGAGGTCGATTCCATCCGCACCTTTGATATCGAAGACCAGATCTCGAAGGAGCCCCTTACCCGGATTTCGATTATTCCTAATATCCAGGAGGGTTTGCATGACGAAAAGCGTGTTTCGCTGTTTGAGTTTCTCAATCAGAAGGCGGTGATCGCTGCACACAGCTTTTCGTATGTTTCGGCCCAGATCAAAACGCTCCATCATGAGGCATCAGGCAGGTTAGGAAGCGAGGAAACTACAACACTGGTGATCTCGGGAAGTGAATTCAAAAGCGGGATAGAACCCAATACTTGTATCGAGTTTGGGGGGTCAAACCATTTTAAATCGGCTACCGAATTTGCGTTCAATACCTCCAAACAACCGGTCTTCAACAAGAACTTTGATTTGCTGGGACAAAACCTGAAGTCGAACCGGCAAAAGGGTTACCGCAATATCCTGCTCACTTCGAGTCCCAAACAGATTGAGCGGCTTCATGCCATTTTTGATGACAAGGGTGATCCGCAGAAAATAGACAGTTTGCTGTTTGCCGTGAATGAAGGATTTATCGATCACGATCTGAAGATCTGCTGCTATACCGATCACCAGATCTTTGAGAGGTACCACCGGTTTAAACTGCGGTCGAAGAAATCATCGCGTCAGGCGATCACCATCAAGGAGCTCAGCAAGCTCCACCCGGGCGATTTTGTGGTGCATATCGATCATGGAGTCGGGAAGTTTGCGGGACTCGTCAAAACCGAGGTTAACGGCAACATCCAGGAGGCTGTCCGCCTGATTTACCGCGACAACGATTCTCTGCTGGTTAGCATCCACTCGCTCCACCGGATTGCCAAATACAAGGGGAAGGAAGGGCAGGAGCCAACAATTAATAAGTTAGGAACTGCTGCCTGGCAAAACCTCAAAACAAAGACCAAGAATAAGGTTAAAGATATCGCCCGTGAACTCATTGCGCTGTATGCGAAGCGGAAGATGGAGAACGGGTTTGCCTTTTCGGCCGATTCGTACCTTCAGGAGGAGCTCGAGGCAAGTTTTATTTATGAAGATACCCCGGATCAGCTTAAGGCGACCTATTCGATCAAGGAGGATATGGAGAAAGCGATGCCGATGGATCGCCTGGTTTGCGGGGATGTCGGATTCGGGAAGACCGAAGTGGCCATACGGGCGGCTTTAAAGGCTGTTGCCGACAGTAAACAGGTGGCCGTACTTGTCCCAACTACTATTCTTGCCTTGCAGCACTATAAGACATTCTCCGAGCGGCTTAAGGATTTCCCCTGCAATGTGCAATATATCAGCAGGCTCAGGCATTCCGGTGATGTGAAGACCGTTCTGAAGGACCTTTCTGAAGGGAAAGTGGATATCATCATTGGCACACATAAGCTTATCGGCAAGGATGTCCGGTTTAAAGATCTGGGTTTACTGATTGTGGATGAAGAGCAGCACTTTGGGGTTGCGATCAAGGAGAAACTGAAACAGCTTAAAGCCAATATTGATACTTTAACCCTCACGGCAACACCTATTCCGCGAACATTGCAGTTCTCGCTAATGGGTGCGCGTGACCTTTCGATCATCAATACCCCGCCGCCAAACCGGTATCCTATCAATACGGAGGTTAGCATATTTGATGACGAGATTATCCGGGATGCCATCAGTTACGAAGTGGCGCGTGGCGGACAGGTATTTTTCATCAATAACCGGGTTCAGAACATTCTGGAAATGGAGTACCTGATCAATAAATTGTGCCCCGGTGTACGCACGATTGTCGGTCATGGTCAGATGGAGGGTGATAAGCTCGAGAAGGTAATGTTTGATTTTGTGAATGGTGACTATGATGTCCTGGTTGCCACTACGATCATTGAATCGGGGCTCGATATTCCGAATGCCAATACGATCATCATCAACAACGCCCAGAATTTTGGGTTGAGTGAACTTCACCAGTTGAGGGGACGTGTGGGCCGTTCGAATAAAAAAGCATTCTGTTATTTACTCGCCCCTCCGCTGAATGTGTTGTCAGCCGATGCGCGCAGGCGGCTTCAGGCCATTGAGGAGTTCTCCGAGATCGGGAGTGGCTTCAGCATTGCAATGCAGGATCTCGATATCCGGGGTGCAGGAAACCTTCTCGGAGGTGAACAGAGCGGGTTTATTGCCGATATCGGTTTTGAAGCCTATCACCGGATTTTGAATGAAGCGATGATGGAACTTAAGAGCGGCGAGTTCCAGGATCTTTTCGAAGACCAGAATGGTGAAGCCTCTGAGACCTTCCTCGAGGTCAAATATGTGAACGATTGCAACATCGATACCGATCTGCAGCTTCTTTTTCCTGACGAATATGTCTCGAGCATCTCTGAGCGGATGTTGCTTTACCGCGAACTCGACAATATGGAGAATGAGACGGTGCTTGGTCTGTTTGAGAAAGGGCTGACCGATCGTTTCGGACCAATCCCAATGCCATCACAGGAGCTCATCGATGTAGTCCGTCTTCGCTGGATTGCCATCTCGCTCAATATAGAGCGGATCATCCTCAAAGAGTCACGTATGATCTGCTATCTCCCTTCAGATCCTTCCTCCAACTATTACCAGTCGCTTCATTTCCAGAAACTCATGCAATGGGTGATTCAAAACCCGTCGAAATGCCGGGTAAAGGAGGGGAAAGGGAAGCTGAGCATTAATTTCAACGAAATCAAAACCTTAAATAAGGCCGTTAAGATGTTAACCCAGATTGCGGAGAGAGTGATAGATAGTTAGAGACTATTTATATCTTATCTCAATTCAATTATTGTGTCTTTTTACCCGTCTGTAACGCAAATAATCTCCTGTGTGCCAGTTTAATTTGAATAAATGATTTTTCGTTTAGTAACAGAAATCAGTTTATTGTCTGAAAATCTTTTCTTTTTGATCCAATTGCCCGAAGTGTCGTATTCATATTCATTCCGGTAAAGGATTTCACCACATTCGTCGCAATTCCCTTCCTGTCTGATCAGCTCCCCATTTTGATAGGTGGATTTAAACAAATCGGATTTTTTCCCCGGTGTTAAAAATTCGAGTAGCTCAATTTTTAAATCTTCGGGTAATTTTCCCTTTTCAAATGAAGGCAATGACTGTGTGAAGCCTGCACAACAGGGAAAAATGAAGAGGGATAAAAAAAGCAAAACGGATAATTTTGGCATTTTTTAGTTGATTTTGGAAGTAGTTCAAAGTTAACAATTTTAATTTCACCGAAAATTTTCTGCCATTTAATCACTTTTAAAAAAAAGTATCTAATTGTTGCCCTTTTTGTTATGTCAATATTTCATAGATTTATGATTGTTTCCGCCAAAATGTCTGATAATCAGTATTGGCAGGTATTTTGACCAATGGAAGTTGCTTATCGGCAGGCATCGAACGTAGTCGGCAACTGAACGAATTTGAAAACTTAAAAAACAAACATATGAATTTTGACAATTTTACCATTAAGGCACAAGAGGCGATTAATCATGCGGTTAAGATTGCAGAAGGGAACCACCAGCAGGCCATTGAAACGGGTCACCTGTTAAAGGGGCTTCTGGTCAATGCGGAAAGTGTGACGGGTTTTTTACTGAAGAAACTGGGGGTAAACATGGTGATCTTTAATGCAGCTATCGACAAGCTGATTACGAGTTATCCGAAGGTTTCCGGAGGAGAATCGTATCTTTCGTCAGCTGCCAACACGGCAGTTCAGAAGGCCGGAACGATCGCTCAGAAGATGGGTGACCAGTATGTTTCGGTTGAGCATTTGTTACTGGGACTCCTCGACGGGAGCGATCAGGTTAGCCGTCTGATGAAAGACGGCGGTATAACCCATAAAGAGATGGAAGAGGCGATAAAAGATCTTCGAAAAGGGTCGAAAGTGAACAGCCAGACCGCTGAAGACACGTTTAACTCCTTGAACCGCTATGCTGTCAATTTAAATGAACGGGCAAAGCTCGGAAAACTTGATCCTGTGATCGGACGTGATGAAGAGATTCGCCGGGTCCTGCAGATCCTGTCACGGCGGACGAAGAATAATCCAATCCTGATCGGGGAGCCCGGAACCGGTAAAACGGCCATCGTTGAAGGGCTGGCCCAGCGGATTGTGCGTGGTGATGTGCCGGAAAACCTCAGGGACAAACAGGTTTTTTCACTCGACATGGGGGCGCTGATTGCCGGGGCAAAATATAAGGGAGAATTCGAGGAGCGTCTGAAGGCGGTGATTAATGAGGTAATCCAGGCTGAGGGGAATGTGATTCTCTTTATTGATGAGATCCATACCCTGGTAGGTGCGGGCAAAAGCGAGGGTGCCATGGATGCTGCCAATATCCTCAAACCGGCTCTTGCGCGGGGCGATCTGAGAGCAGTGGGTGCCACCACGCTGAGTGAATACCAGAAATATTTCGAAAAGGATAAAGCCCTGGAGCGCCGTTTTCAGCTGGTAATGGTTGATGAACCGGGAACTCTGGATGCAATTTCTATCCTCAGGGGATTAAAAGAAAGGTATGAGAGCCATCATAAAGTGAGAATCAAAGACAGTGCGATTATCTCGGCGGTGGAGCTTTCGCAACGGTATATCACCGAACGTTTCTTGCCCGATAAGGCGATTGACCTCATGGATGAAGCTGCCGCGAAGCTACGGATGGAGATGGATTCATTGCCGGAGGAGCTCGATGAGATCAACCGGAAGCTCACCCAGCTCGAGATCGAACGGGCTGCGATTCAGCGCGAAAACGACCGTTCGAAACTGGCCAGGCTTGAAGAGGAGATTGCTAATCTGAAGGCTGATCAGACGAAGTTTAGGGCGGCCTGGCAGGCTGAAAAATCAGTCATTGAAGGGATTCAGAATCAGAAACAGCTGATTGAAGATCTTAAACTCCAGGCAGACCAGGCTGAGCGCCAGGGCGAATATGGTAGGGTTGCGGAAATCCGGTATGGCAAAATCAAGGAGGCAGAGGCAGATATCTCAAACCTTCAGAAAGAACTTGTGGAGGTTCAGGCTGGTAAATCACTGATCAAGGAGGAAGTTGACAGTGAGGATATAGCTGCAGTGGTTGCCCGTTGGACAGGGATTCCTGTCCAGAAAATGCTCCAGGGTGAGCGGGAGAAACTGCTTCACCTGGAAGATGAGCTGCATCTACGGGTCGTTGGTCAGGATGAGGCGATTGCTGCCGTGTCGGACGCGGTACGCCGTTCGAGGGCCGGTTTGCAGGACGACAAACGACCGATTGGATCGTTTATTTTCCTTGGAACAACGGGTGTTGGTAAGACCGAGCTCGCCAAGGCTCTGGCAGAGTACCTCTTTGACGATGAAAATATGCTTACCCGTATAGATATGTCGGAGTACCAGGAGAAATTTTCGGTTACGCGGTTAATTGGTTCTCCTCCGGGGTATGTCGGCTATGACGAAGGTGGTCAGCTTACCGAGGCGGTGAGGCGCAAACCTTATTCAGTGGTTCTGTTCGACGAGATCGAAAAGGCCCATCCCGATGTTTTCAATGTGCTCCTCCAGGTGCTGGATGATGGCAGATTAACCGATAATAAAGGCAGAACGGTCAATTTTAAGAATACGATCATCATCATGACCTCCAATATCGGGTCGCATATCATCCGTGAACGGTTTACCCATCTCAACGAAGGGAACCGGACAAAGGTGGTTGAGGATCTTCGAAGTGAACTTTTTGAATTGCTCAAACAGAGTATCCGTCCTGAATTTCTGAACCGGATTGATGAGATCATCATGTTTACGCCACTGAGCCATAGCGAGATCAGGGATATTGTGAAGTTACAGTTTGCGCTCATAGCCGAACGGCTCAGGAAGAGCGGTTTTGAAACAACGATCACCGAAGGAGCCATCGACTGGATTGCCGGGGCTGGTTTTGATCCGCAGTTTGGGGCTCGTCCCGTAAAACGGATGATGCAGCGCTACCTGCTCAATGATTTATCGAAAGATATCCTTGCCGGAAAGGTCGTTGCCGGTCATCCGGTTAAAATCGACGTGAAAGAGGATAAGCTGGTTTTTATAGGTCTATAAATTCTGATGGCCTGCCAGCATACCGGAAAAGCAAGTTTTTAATATCTGAAAGGCAATGTTTCCCGCTGATTACGCAGATAAACGCAGAAAAGCCCATATGCATTCTGCGAAAATCGGCGATATCTGCGGGAGAGGTTTGTCTGTTTTATTTAAGGTGTTTTTTGAACCCCCAGGATTAAAGCCTAAAGTTCTGTTCTTGGGGATTGCTGTTTTATTACTATCTTTGCGACACCTTACATGACCATGTAGAACCTCTCTTTGAATAAAAATGGTAGGAGTATAATCACACCTCAAGAGATTATTACTCTGTTGATTAAAAGAGAATTATAATGAATAAATCAAAAGTTCGCGGTCATATAGCCATGCTTATTACAGCCCTGATTTTCGGCGTGAACATCCCATTTTCCAAAAATCTGATGCCTGACTGGATGAGTCCAATGGGGTTAACTTATTCGCGTTTTGCTTTTGGGGCAATCGTTTTTTGGATTATTTCATTTTTTATGAAATATGAGAAGGTGGCTTTAAAAGATATGGGCACTCTTTTTCTTGGCTCCTTGTTGGGGGTCGGGATAAATCAGGGAGCTTTCATCGCAGGACTGCAGCGCACTTCGGTGACCAACGCCTCGATCGTGATTACCATCACCCCGATCCTGGCGATGATCATCTCCTTTTTCATTCTCAAAGAACCAATAACTTTTAAGAAGGCCGGAGGTGTCTTAATCGGGTTAATCGGTGTTTTATCGATGATCCTAACTTCCCAGGTTGCCTCTGCGGGTCACCATTCATCCATCTTTGGAGATCTTTTATGTGTGCTGAGCAGTCTCTCCTATGCTTTTTTTCTGGTTCTTACGCGTGGGATATCCCAACGATACTCCTCCCTGACAATTATGAAGTGGATGTTCCTGTTCTCTGCAATTCTGTTTATGCCGCTTGGTTTTAAAGACGTGATGTCGGCTGCCATATTTTCCCATGGCAGTTCGCTTGCGTGGGGAAGTTATCTTTATATGCTCATCGGTGCCACGGTAATCACCTATTTGCTGATCCCTTTTGCACAAAGGGAGATCCGCCCCACGACGATCGGGATGTATAATTACCTTCAACCGATGGTCGCTTCATTTATTGCAATTATGTGGGGTCATGATACCTTTACCTGGAACAAACCACTCTCGGGTATACTTATATTTGCAGGTGTCTATCTGGTAACAACGAGCAAGTCCAGGGAAGATGTTGAGCATGAAAAGGAGGCAAAGCATCCGGAGAAAGAATCACTGCACCTTCAAACGTGTCCGGTTACTGAGCCTGTCAATTAGTTCAAAAAAAGTTCATATATTATTAAAATGTGAATTCTTTTCCGGTCAGAGTGGGAGATAACAAATAACATCTACATTTGTTTGCCAATTTGTTTTTTAGGGGGAGACCTCATTCATAATAATTTAGTATTCAGCTAACAAAAAAAATTATTTTTTTTATGGAAAATTCGAAACGTGCCGATGCTTTAAACTATCACAAAAATGGCAGGCCCGGAAAAATTCAGGTAGTGCCGACAAAGCCCTATAGCACTCAGCGTGATTTATCGCTTGCGTACTCTCCGGGTGTCGCAATACCTTGTCTGGAAATTGAGAAAAATCCGCAGGATGCCTATGAGTATACTGCGAAAGGGAATTTGGTTGCTGTAATTTCAAATGGTACGGCTGTATTGGGATTAGGTGATATAGGTGCCTTAGCCGGTAAGCCGGTCATGGAAGGCAAGGGGTTGTTGTTTAAGATTTTTGCTGATATTGATGTTTTTGATATTGAGGTAAATGAGAAGGATCCAACTAAATTTATTGAAGTCGTAAAGGCAATCGCCTGCACTTTTGGCGGGATCAACCTGGAAGATATTAAAGCGCCTGAGTGTTTTGAGATCGAAGAGAAACTTAAAGAGGCGCTAGATATCCCGATTATGCACGATGATCAGCACGGTACCGCTATCATTTCGGGGGCAGCGCTCATCAATGCACTGGAATTGGTGGGCAAAAAAATTGAAGATGTCCGCATCGTGGTAAACGGAGCAGGTGCTTCAGCTACAGCATGTTCAAACCTTTACATCAGACTGGGGGCAAAACCTGAAAATCTGGTTATGGTAGACAGCAAAGGGGTAATCTCTGTAAGACGTACAGACCTCAATAGCCGGAAATTGCCATTTGCCACCAAACTTCCCTGCAACACCCTTCAGGAAGCAATGGCGGGAGCCGATGTGTTTCTTGGTTTGTCGGTTGCCGGAATTGTAAACCAGGACATGGTTCGCAGCATGGCAGAAAACCCCATCGTATTCGCCCTTGCCAATCCAAATCCTGAAATTCCTTATGAGGAGGCTATCGCTTCGCGTCCTGACATCATCTTTGCCACCGGACGTAGCGACCATCCTAACCAGGTAAACAATGTTCTTGGATTTCCTTATATTTTCCGGGGAGCACTTGATGTAAGGTCTACAGGAATCAATGAGGAGATGAAAGTCGCTGCGGCACTTGCAATTGCCGCACTGGCCAAGGAAGCGGTTCCTGAGGTTGTGACCCTTGCCTATGACACCACAAGCCTTACCTTTGGCCGTCAATACATTATTCCTAAACCACTTGACCCTAGATTGCTGGTAACCGTTGCCCCTGCTGTTGCGAAAGCCGCTATTGAAAGTGGCATCGCTCGCAAACCAATCTCTAATTGGGATGAATATACTGAATCACTCCGTCAAAGGATGGGCCTGGGTAACAAGCTGATCCATGGATTGACTGAAAAGGCAAAAGAGAATCCAAAACGGGTGGTTTTTGCCGAAGCTAACCATATCAATATGTTGAAGGCAGCCCAGGTTGCCCGTGCAGAGGGAATTTGTATCCCGATCCTGTTGGGTAATGAAGAGCGGATCGAAAAAATCATCAAGGAGAACAATATCGAATTTGAAGGAGTTGAAATCATCAATCTTCGCCATGACCGCGAAGAGGCCTCCCGTATAAAATATGCCAAAATGCTCACCGAAAAGCGTGAACGTGAAGGGATGACCTATAGCGAAGCCTACGAAAAGATGTTCGACAGGAACTATTTTGGAATGATGATGGTTGAAGCAGGCGATGCTGATGCCTTTATCACCGGTGTTTATACCAAGTATGCCGATGCAATTATTCCTGCCAAGGAAATTGTAGGTATGCGCGAGGGTCTTAACCATATTGCCGGCTTAAACATTGTAAATTCAAAACTTGGAACCTTCTTCTTTGCCGATACCCTTGTCAATAATCACCCATCCAAAGAGACCCTTATCGACGTTGCTAAATTAACCTATGAGGCAGCAAGGCTCTTCAACGTTAACCCGGTTATGGCAATGCTCTCCTATTCAAATTTCGGTGAGCGTCAGGCAGGTAGTCCGGCAATGGTCCACGAAGCAATTGAATACCTCCATAAGAACTATCCGGATATGCTGATTGACGGTGAGATGCAGGCCAATTTTGCGCTGGATAAAGACCTTCGTCATGAGAAATTCCCGTTCTCGAAAATTGATGGAATGAATGTCAATACACTGGTCTTCCCTAACCTTAGTTCCGCAAATATCTCCTACAAGCTGATGCTTGAGATGGGTATGAGCGAAACAATAGGACCAATCCAGATGGGCTTGAATAAACCAATCCACATTCTGAATGTTGAAAGTTCTGTTCGTGATATCCTGAACATGGTAACCATTGCCGTGATTGATGCCCAGGTTGAAGAGCAAAAACTGAGACAAAAATTGAGCTAAGAGAGTTCAGAAAGTCTAAAATAAGGCTAACTGATTGATTGATAAAAAAATCCTGCGAAATCGTTTTGCGGGATTTTTTATTTAACAAAACAGACATTTATTCTGTGATACTGTCTAGTTTTGCTGAAACCTTTTTTCGGTTTTTAGGATTTCCATTTTAAATAACAGAACTATGTCTGGTTTCAAAATTAAACTGATTGCTTCCTGTCTGATTTTTTTAAGTTTAAATGTCTTTGCCGCAAAGGGGCAAACGAGGCAAACTTCAGTTTTGGTGATCGGAGGAACCACAGGCGGGACTTCAGCAGGGATCCAATCGGCAAGAATGCATGTTCCGACAATTATCGTCGAAGAGACTCCCTGGCTTGGAGGGATGATCACGGCTGCAGGGGTCAGTGCCACTGACGGGAACCATGAATTATATTCAGGAATATGGGAGGAATTCCGGACAAAACTCCGGATTCATTATGGCGGCGCCGCAGCACTTGCGACAGGCTGGGTGAGCTATACCCAGTTTGAGCCCCATGTGGGCGATCAGATATTTAAGTCTATGGCGGGTGCAGAGAAACAGCTTTCTGTGATTTATGGATATCATCTTACAGGCATACTCAAAAAGGGAAAAAAGGTTACCGGTGCGATATTTGAAAATGAAAAGAGGGAACACCTGAAAATCCTGGCTGAAGTTGTGATTGACGCCACAGATCTGGGAGACGGTCTCGCCATGGCAGGGGCCGCCTATGATCTGGGAATGGAATCCCGCTCGGTGACTGGCGAAGCGTGTGCACCCGAAAAGGCAAACGATATTATACAAGACCTTACCTGGGCTGCAATTCTGAAGGATTACGGGAAAGGGGCCGACAAAACAATTGCAAAACCCCTGAAATATAATCCCGATTTATACCGGGGGGCGTGCACCTCTGCTGATGATGCCATGTTGAACGATTGCCAGAAGATGTTGAATTATGGCCGGCTTCCGAATAATAAATTTATGATCAACTGGCCGAATAAGGGGAATGACATTTATCTGAATGTCGTGGAAATGGATTGGTCACACCGGAAGAAAGCTCTCCAGCCAGCGAGAGATAAAACCCTTGGTTTCATTTATTACATCCAGACAGAGCTCGGGTTTAAACAGATCGGGCCGGCCGATGATGAATTCCCGACGGCAGATCAACTGGCCCTTGTTCCCTATCACCGCGAAGGGCGCCGTTTGCGTGGAGTTACCCGGCTTACTATTACAGATATCATAGACAGGTATGGTGGTCAACCACTATTCCGAACCGGAATCTCGGTTGGAGACTATCCGGTTGATCACCACCATGGGTGTAACCTGAATACGCCGGAGATCCGTTTTCCTGCAGTTCCCTCCTTTAATATTCCGCTTGGGGCTTTGATTCCAGAACTGATTGATGGTCTTGTTGTGGCTGACAAGGCCATATCGGTATCCAACATTATCAATGGGGCCACACGTCTGCAACCATGTGTTTTGCTCACCGGTCAGGCAGCCGGAGTTGTCGCCGCACTGAGTGTGAAGAATAAACAGCAGGTCAGGGAGATCAATATTCACACAGTTCAGCAGGCACTGCTCGATGCAAAGGCTTACCTGATGCCATTGATAGACGTTAATCCGGACGATAAGGAGTTTCAGGCTATACAGCGGGTGGCGGTATCCGGTATTTTGAAAGCCAAAGGGGAATCTTTCCAATGGGCAAACCGCTCCTGGTTTTATCCTGATTCTACCGTTACCGTCAACGTGTTCTCAGAAGGACTCAGGGCTATCGATTCCAACTTTGCAACAGCACAGGATAATTCGGTATTGACACTTCAAAAAGCAGAAGAATTGTTTTCGAAATTCTTAAGAAAGGACGTAAAATCACAAATCCTGGAGTTGTGGAAGTCCCGGAAGATGCATAAAACGGATGAAAATCTCCCTTTGACCCGTAGGGAGCTCAGTGTTTTGGCGGATGAGTTGATCCGGCCGTTCGAAACAAGGAAAGTGGGATTTGACGGGAATTGGAATTAAAGAAAAATTCTGATTTTCAATAAATTTTCAATAGATTTGTAACTGGCTTAAACTATTTTAAAATTTCCCATGAGTCTATCATTTCTGCTGGATAGTACCGAAGACCTTTCACTGTCGACCCTTAAATCAGTCAAGCTTAAAAAAAGCATCATCAAGCGATTGGCTTTAAACGGCGTTGCAACAATTGCAGAGCTGGGCAAAGAGACCGATTTCAGCATACCTACGGTTACCAAGATCATCTCGGAGCTTATCGATGATGGGATCGTTTTTGAAGAGGGAAAGGTTGGTACTTCCGGAGGAAGAAGGCCTTCCCAATATGGAATTAATCCAAATGCCTGTTACTATCTTGGGGTTGAGGTGAAACTGAATTCGATCAACATCGGGCTGCAGGATTTCAATAACAGTTTTGTAAAACTTTCCGAAAATATTGTCTATTCGCTTAATAATACCAAGGAATCACTGTTAGCACTCTGCTCAATCATTAACCAGTTTGTTGCCGATTCAGGCGTAGAGCGGGAGAAAATAATCGGGGCTTGTATCAACCTCAGCGGACGTATCAATTCGCTCATTGGATTTAGTTACAGTTATTTTTTCTTTGAAGAAAAGCCTTTGAGTGAAATTATTGAATCACAAATACAGATCAAGACATTCCTGGAAAATGACACGCGTGCTATGGCTTATGGCGAGTATAACTGCGGTGTGGTTCAGAAAGAGAAGGATGTGATCTTTGTAAATGTAGGATGGGGTGTCGGAATCGGGATCATTTGCGACGGCAAATTATATTATGGCAAGTCCGGTTACTCGGGTGAGTTTGGACACAGCCCGGTTTTTGACAATGAAATTATTTGTCATTGCGGAAAAAAGGGGTGTCTTGAAACTGAAATTTCAGGAGTTGCACTGGTCAGAAAGTTCAAAACGGCACTTGCGAATGGTTCCATATCCATCCTTTCCGGAAAAAAGGCGATTGATGATATTACCGTTGAGGATATTCTCGCAGCAATTACACAATATGAAGATACCCTTGCCATTGAGATCATGGAGGAGATTGGGAGTGATCTGGGACGGTTTCTCTCGATGCTGATCAATATTTTCAATCCTGAACTGGTAATCCTGGGCGGAGCCCTGGCTGAAACCGATATGTATTTACGGCTTCCTGCCCGTACGGCTATTCACAAATACTCACTGAGCCTGGTAAGCCTGGACATGGATCTGAAAATGTCGGCACTTGGATCGAGGGCCGGCGTCATCGGAGCCTGCTATATCCTTCGCGATAAACTCTTCTACAGCGCCTAAACCCTTTCAGACAATTTTCTGCAGTTTTTTTATCTTCACCTTTTGCCCACGTTCCAAACCGGAGGTGCAAATTCCCATAGCCTTAAATCAATCCTGGAATGGCCCTGAAACCGGTATGGCTCATTCCCGGTTCCCCTAAGAGATAACATAATTATTAAATAAATACATTAAATACCATTTGTAAATAAAATTATTTAATAATTAATGATATTTAATAAAAAATAATTAATTTTGGATTAGGAATTATTAATTCAATTTAACGAAAGGGGGAATGAATTCAGAGGCAAAATTTGAACCAGGGGTGCAATTACCCGCTTCACCACCGAGGGCGGGAGCGCTTGATGCTTTTCGCGGATATGCCATTCTGACGATGGTGCTGTCTGATACCGAAGCATTTGGGATTTTACCTTCCTGGATGTACCATGCCCAGGTCCCTCCGCCGGCTCATAAATTCGATCCTTCAATTTTCGGAATTACCTGGGTTGACCTGGTGTTCCCGTTTTTCCTGTTTGCCATGGGGGCCGCACTCCCATTTTCGGTTGGAAAGAAGCTGGATTCCCGTTCGGGTAATTACAAGGCTATTTTAGGTTCATTTGGAAGGGGGGCTCAGCTCGTCTTTTTTGCGATTTATATCCAGCATATATTTACAAGGGTAACCGGCAATTCACATGATTTGAAATCCTGCCTGATCAGCCTGTTAGCATTTGGGCTCATGTTTCCGATGTTTATGCGTTTGCCGCAGGGATTGTCCCAAATGGTGCGTACCTCGATAAAGGGGGCTGCATTCCTGTCCGGTTTCGTCCTTTTGGTCATTCTGGACTATCCCGGTAGCGGTTCGTTTAATCCGGAGAACAGCGATATCATCATTTTGCTGCTGGGAAATATGGCCGTCTTTGGATCACTCGCCTATATTTTAACCTTTAAAAATAAGCTTGCACGAATTGCGATACTTCCGTTCATCATGGCTGTTTTGATTGGAAGTACCAATGAGGGTTCATGGACACACTGGCTTTTCAGCGTTACTCTGTTTCCCTGGATGTATAAGTTCACCTATTTGAAATACCTGTTTCTGATTATTCCAGGAACTATAGCAGGAGAATATCTGCTTGAATGGATGAAGCCGAATCTCTCAGCTGCAAGGGAAATGGTTGTTGAAAGAAGGGTTGCCCGGACAATTGCGGGTCTTTCCATTCTACTCGTAGTCACTAATTTATACGGTTTGTATTCGCGTCAGCTTCTGCTCAATTTAATACTGACATCCGCTCTTCTGGTTTTCGGAATTTACCTTCTCCGAAAGGGGCAGGAAAGGAATATGCTGCTCTGGAAGAGGCTGTTTACAGCAGGCGCCTATCTTTTAATGCTTGGCTTGTTTTTCGAGGCTTTTGAAGGGGGAATCCGAAAGGATTACTCAACCTACAGCTATTACTTTGTCACTTCCGGACTGGCATTTATCACACTGATTTTCTTCTCGGTCGTGTGTGATTTCCTGAAAGGGAACCGATATTGCCGGTTTCTGATCCAAATGGGACAGAATCCGATGATTGCCTATGTCTCTGCCGGTATGGTCATCATGCCCATTGTTGGAATCATGGGGCTCTCATCTTTTTTAGCCCTCTTTGATTCAAATCCATGGCTCGGATTTTTAAAGGGATTAATTATCACCTCTTTAGTGACTTTAATAACCCTGTTTTTTACGCGAATCAAATGGTTCTGGAGGACCTGAAGCGGCTTCAGGAAAAGGGTTCAAAACGATTGATCTGAAATAATAAACGTCAAAATATATAACATACTAAAATGAATGAGCTGAAAAAATATGCCGGGCAATACAGGGATGAGTTAATTGATTCTGTTATCCCATTTTGGATGAACAATTCGAAGGACGAGGATTCGGGTGGATATTTCACCTGTTTAAACCGTCGAGGAGAAGTATTCGATACCGATAAGTTTATGTGGCTCCAGGGACGTGAGGTGTGGTTGTTCTCAATGCTTTACAATAAAGTTGAGCGAAAACAGGAATGGCTTGATATGGCTTTGCACGGAGCTGATTTTATGAAAAAATTCGGAATGGATTCAAAGGGAAACTGGTATTTTTCATTAACCCGCGACGGAAAACCGTTGATCCAGCCTTACAATATTTTTTCAGACTGCTTTGCGGCGATGGCTTTCAGTGAACTTTACAAAGCCACAGGAGATCCGGAGCATAAACAAATCGCCATCACTACCTTTCAAAATATTCAAAGCCGGCAGGATAATCCCAAGGGAAATTATAATAAGGCTTATCCCGGCACAAGGCCTTTAAAAAGCTTTTCACTCCCTATGATTTTGTGCAATCTTTCACTGATTATGGAGGAGATCCTGGGAACTGAACAAGTTAATAAAACCATTCAGCCACTGATTAAAGAAGTTATGGAGGTTTTCTACGATAAATCTCTGGGATTGATCCTTGAAAGTGTTACCCCTGACGGTCAGTTCTGTGATTCGTTTGAGGGAAGACTGGTGAACCCGGGCCACGCCAATGAATCGATGTGGTTTATGATGGATCTGGCAGTCCGGAATAATGATCGGGCTTTAATCGACCGGGCGGTTCAGATTTTGCTTGACACCACTGAATTCGGATGGGATAAAAAACAGGGTGGAATCTTCTATTTCCTGGATGTGAAGGGGCACCCTGCGCAACAGCTGGAGTGGGATCAGAAGCTTTGGTGGGTGCATATCGAAACGCTGATTTCAATGGCCAAAGGTTACCGACTTACGGGAAATGAGTCCTGCAAAAAATGGTTCGAAACGTTGCACGAATATACCTGGAACCATTTCAAGGATCCGGAGTATCCGGAATGGTATGGCTACCTGAACCGTGCAGGCGATCCGCTTCTCGAACTTAAAGGGGGCAAATGGAAAGGTTGCTTCCATGTCCCGAGGGGAATGTACGAAATCTGGAAGATCCTGGAATAAATCAGGCCAGGCGTTTGGCCGGATGGTAATGTATCGATTATAAATAACTTAATAAAAAATATATAAAATATTTTGTACTATTTTCTAATTTAAAATTTTCATTTATGAAAAAAAAGTTAAGTGAATGTTTATTTAGGCTTCGGAGAACAGTGGTTTTGGTACTGTTTTTTGCCTGCACATTTATTGGTCTCCAGAATGCATACGGACAATCGAAAGTCACGGGTAAGGTTTCCGATAATTCTGGTGCTACACTTCCGGGGGTTTCCGTGGTGGTCAAAGGGACTACCAACGGGACAATTACCGATGCAAAAGGTACTTTTTCATTAACATCCCTTCCTGCAGATGCCACATTGGTATTCTCCTTTGTGGGGATGAAACCGCAGGAGGTTGTTGTCAACGGAAAAACTTCGGTGAACGCTGTGCTCACCGAGGAAGCTGTTAATATTGACGAAGTAGTGGTCGTAGGCTATGGTACCATCAAGAGGGCATCGCTGATCGGATCAGTGGCTTCTGTCGGTTCCGAAGAGCTTACCAGGGTCGCAACACCCAATGTGTCTCAGGCTCTTGTCGGAAAACTTCCTGGTTTGATCACACGGCAGTCGTCGGGTCAGCCGGGAAATGACGGTGTAGATATGTATGTCCGCGGTTTTGGATCATTGAACAGCAATTCCCCAATGATGCTGGTCGATGGTGTTGAACGTTCATTCGACAACCTTGATCCGGCAGAAATTGAGTCAGTTACCATATTAAAGGATGCTTCCGCTTCTGCAGTTTATGGCGTCAGGGGTGCCAACGGAGTCATACTGGTCACCACCAAACGGGGCAAGTCGGGTAAGCCTATGGCAACTTACACCGGTTCATATGATTTGAGTCAGAGCACACGCATGGCCCAATACCTGAATGGCGAGGAGTTTGTGAAATGGTACAATTATGCGGATGAAGTAAATGGGAGACAGCATACCTTTTCGGATGCTGTGGTCAATAAAGTCACCAATGGAGACCCCGATGGCATTTACGGGAATACCAACTGGCTGAAAAAAATGATCAAGCCTACCGCTCCGACCATGCACCATAATCTTACCCTGGATGGGGGATCTGATCATATCAAATATTTCATGTCTCTGGGATACCTCGATCAGGAAGGGATTATCAGCGGTGTGGGTTATTCGCGTTATAACCTGCGATCCAATCTGGATGCCAAGGTGACCAAGGAGATTTCCATTTCATTGGACGTTAGCGGCAACACAGCCAACAGCTTTAATCCACAGATCTCGAACTTTGACGCCAACGGAAATTCTGTTTCGACTAATCTTATGAATCAGATCGTTACGGCGCATCCATATATCAATGCCCAGTTACCCGACGGCCGTTATCTCGCTTCGTCACTGCAGACCGGAAACAATCCGATGGCCGCACGGGATCTTTCGGGATTTAACAATACCGATAACTCAGGTGTGCAAACCAGTGTGACCTTAAAATATGATGCACCCTTCCTCAAAGGGCTTGGTTTCAAATTCGTGGGCAGCTATGATAAGAATTATTATCACGCAAAATCGTTTTATACTCCTTATAATGTTTGGGCAGTCAATCCTACCACTGATTCAAATACTCTGACCGAAGTAAATGCCCCTTACGGAACGCTTGCTTTGCTTAGTGAAGGGTATACTCAGACCACCCGCTGGACCACTCAGCAATTCATTACCTATCAGAATGTATTTAATAAAAAACATGCAGTCGATGCATTGGTGGTTGCTGAGCAGTCAGAATACAAAGGTACCAGTCTCGCAGCTTCGGCCAGGAATTTCGATTTGACTGACCTTGCTGAATTCTCCTTTGCAAAGGAAAACCCGAGCAAACCAACCGGAAGTAACACGGTAACACATCGTGTTGGGTGGGTTGGCCGTTTTAACTATACCTATGATAACCGTTACCTGGCTGAGATTTCAGCTCGTGTGGATGCTTCCACTAATTTTCCGTCGAATTTACGTTACGGACTCTTCCCTTCAGGATCACTTGGATGGAGAATTTCGGAAGAGGAATTTTTCAGACCGTTAAAGACCACGATCACTAATTTTAAACTCAGAGCTTCTTACGGTATTCTGGGAAATGATGTAACCAACGGGAGTTACGATTATCTCCGCTTTGTCACAATCAACGGCCCGGTGGCCAATATCGGGAACACCAATGTCAACGGAATCTACACTACTTCATTTCCAAATAAGAACCTGACCTGGGAGAAATCCCGAACTTCTAATTTTGGTTTTAATATGGAATTCTGGGGCGGAAAACTGGGTGCTGAATTTGACTACTTCTACAAAGTAACAACGGATATCCTCACAACAATTGGAGGAACTTATCCTCCATCTGTTGGCGGATATTATCCGAATACCGTCAATTCCGGCAAGGTTGATAACCGCGGATTTGAGTTGATCTTAAGTACTAAAAATAAGGTGGGTGCATTATCCTATGCCATCACAGGAACATTAAGCTGGGCACATAACAGGATACTCAGTATGGATCAGTCAGTTGACATCCCTGAATACCAGAGTATGATCGGACGGTCAATGGGCGCTAAGACCGGTCTGATTTCGCAGGGGCTCTTTAAAACCGATTATCAGGCTCAAACCTCTCCGGTAGTAAATTCTTCGGCACGTGCAGGGGATATTATCTATAAAGATCTCAATGGAGACGGTAAAATTACTTACGACCAGGATGTTACGATTATTGGCCGAAGCAGCATGCCTGAGCTGAATTACGGGTTTAATTTCTTGACCAGCTGGAAAAATTTTGATTTCTCTTTTCTTGTTCAGGGAGCGGCAATTTGTGACAATGCCCTGATGGGCTGGTATGACGGAATTGGATGGGATGATACCCAATATACACGTCCTTTCTATAACGGTGGAAATACCCCTAAATACCTGGTCGAAGGGGCCTGGTCACCCAATAACCCTAATGGGAAATACCCCCGTTTGGATAATCAGTGGAGACCGAATAACAACTGGGCTTCCTCAATGTGGATCGTAAACGGGGCTTATACGAGGCTTAAGAATGTCCAGTTTGCCTATGCTTTACCCAAATCGGTCACCAAACGTCTTGGCTTTAATGCCAAATTTTCGGTGGCTGCTACAAACCTCTTAACCTTCTCGGCATTCAAATATCTTGATCCGGAAGCGCCGAATGTTAGTAACGGATATTATCCGCAACAAAAGACATTTATCTGTGGTGCTACAATTACCTTCTAACTTTTAAAAACGGAATTATGAACAGATATATTTTATCCTTTACCATCTTAGTTGCATTGTTTGGCCTTTCAGGTTGCAACAAGTTTCTGACTCCCAAGCCAACCACCGAGTATTCGGAATCGGTAGCCTTTGCCAGTGAAGCAAATGCAAAGTTATATGTCAACTCCTTTTACCCAATCATCAGCTATTATGGCTTGTTTGGGGGAGCTTACCTTAGCGGCTGTATGTATGTTGACGGCATGACAGATATCATCAAAACTGCGGGAAGTACGATCGGTTCCAATGGGGCTATTGCCAATATGTATGCCACAAATCCAAGTCTGATTACTCCGGACCAGGATGCGATGGATATCTGGACGAATGCTTATTACTATATTCGTTTGATCAATGAATTTCTGGATGGGCTTGATACTAAAGCCACCTTTAGTACGACTATAAAAGCCCGACTGAGTGCTGAAGCCCGTTTTTTCAGGGCATCGCTGTACTTTTTGTTAATGAGAAATCATGGGAGTGTAATTTTATTGAAGGCTTTGACAACCAATCCATTAAATGCCAGAAGCTCTGCAAGTGATTGTTGGGATTATATTGAATCTGAGTTTGATTTCGCTGCACAGAACCTTCCGGAGGCATGGACCAGTGCCGATGCCGGCCGCATAACCAGCGGAGCTGCTTACGCCATGAAGTCAAGGGCCATGCTTTATGCCGAAAGATGGCAATCCTCCTATGATGCAGCCAGTAAGGTGATGGGAATGGTCACTGACGGAACCTACGCACTGAACTCCTCCTATGACAAGGCTTTTGGATCCTATTTCACCAACAGCAACAAGGAGGCTATTCTGGAATACCAGTACAGCTATCCAAATCTGGTACACAGCTATGACGGGATTACCAGTCCGGGTGGCGATCATATTGGGTTTGGCGGAGATATAGAGCCTACCCAGGAACTGGTTGAATCGTATGAATTAGCCGGAGGGGGATCAGTCGACTGGTCAGCATGGCATGCCAACGGAGTTACCACAACTCCTCCCTGGGATCAGCTCGAACCCAGGTTTCAGGCAACTGTTTTGTACAATGGCAGTGCCTGGAAAGGGAGAACAATTCAGCCTTATGAAGGGGGTGTTGACGGATGGACGGCCTATCCGCCGGCAGCCGGAAGTAACAAAGGGGCATCGGTGACCGGATATTATCTGAAGAAATATGTAAATGAGAATCATATCGATTTAATCAATATCCCAAGTTCACAGCCTTTGGTGGAGATTCGTCTGGCAGAAGTTTATCTGAATATGGCAGAAGCAGCTTATAATCTGAACAAGGTAACCGAGGCAAATAGCGGAATAAACATTGTTCGTCAACGCGTTGGCCTTCCGGCTCTGAACCTTTCAGGTACAGCACTTTACAGCCAAATCAAACAGGAACGCAAAATTGAGCTTGCGGGCGAAAATCACCGGTACTGGGATTTAAGAAGATGGAAAGATGCAGTGAGTCAACTTACCGGTTTATACGTGCATGGACTCAAAGCCACCAATGTCGGCGGATCATTCACCTACGATTATATTACCTGTGATGACCAGCCACGTCAGTTCCCGGAAAAACTTTATGCGTTCCCGATTTTATCGGCGGAGCTTGTCAATAATCCTGCCTGTCTACAAATTACTGGATGGTAACACATACAATGAAAAACATGAAGAGTATGAAGAACATAAAATACGGAGCAATAGTATTATCGCTGATAGTATTGATCAGCGGCTGTGCCAAGGTAGATTCTGAATTCAGGACTAAAAGCACCTCCAACCAGCTGAGAACCCTCATGGTCACTTTTGCAGACGGGACAGGCGGCTACAAACCGGATGAGGCAGAGCCTTACCCGGCAAACCTTACCATTGAAATTCCCTGGTATTATCCAGACGGCTCTCTGAATCAAACATCACTGGACAGCCTTTTTCTGACTGCCACATTGCCGAACAGCGCCTATATGAGTCCGGCTTTGGGTATTCAAAACCTGACATCAGCCAAGGTCTTCACAGTGACTGCCCAAAATGGGGCCCAAAACAAGTATACCATCACAGCAGTCAGGAAAAGAAGCAGCAAGACCGACATTAAGTCTTTCAAATTAAATGAGGCAAATATTGACGGTGTTATCATAAACAATAAGGTTATCATTCCCTACACGGCAGTTGATCTCTCGCATCAGACCGCTACTGTTGAATTGGCCTATTATGCCAGGATCTCTCCCGATCCAACGGTCGCCCGCGATTATACCCATCCTGTAGCCTTTACGGTTACTGCCGATGACGGAACAACAGTGGTTGATACGGTTCGGGTAGGTATTCCTGTAAAAGTGGCTCAGGGCTTTGCATCCATTAAAAAACTCTGGTCAAAATCTGCGGGTGATCTTCAGTTCGTTGATTATCAAAATATCTCAATAGCGGTGAGCGGTGACTATTTCGTGTTGCCTTTCTCTAATGAATGGGATGGAGGATCGGCGGCCAAGTATTACGACAGAAAGACCGGAAATTATGCCGGTGATCTGAATGTAAGCGGAATTGGTGGCCTCTACGCGGTTGCAAATGACAGCAAGGGAAATATTGTCGGAATAAACAATATCTATGCAGGGGATAACGTAAGGCTGTTCAGATGGAATAATGTGACATCAGCACCACAGCCATTAGCGAGAAGCTCTGACTGGAGCTCTGTCGGAAGTACATTCTACGGACGAAAACTATCGGTCTTCGGAGATCTCGACGGTGACGCCGTAATTATGGCTACGACTGACGGGACCAATGCTGGCGGAGCGAACCGTATTCTGAGATGGACCATTAAAAGCGGAGTGCTGGTATCCCAGGATCCTGAATCGATGGTCTATCCAAAAGATTGGGGATATGTCGCCAAGGCGGTTCCTGCCGGACCAAAACAGTCGGATAATTTCTTCGTATGTTCGAACCTTCCAATTTTTATGGATTACATTAACGGCAGCAGCAATAGTCTTATCGCATCGTTCAGCTCCAATTATCTGGCTTCAATGCGCGATGCAACTCCTGCGTTGACTTATTTCGAGTTTAATGCCGGAAAATATACGGCAATTGTTGATGGCGGATCGTACAGCAGTGCCATGCACATCTTCAATGTTACTGATCCGGGTAAGATACCGACCCCGGCAGGTTCAACAGATGCTTATAAGGCATTCCACGTTTTTGATGGAGAGAGCGATTATATCGCCTGCCCGTCACCGAACTGGAATATCACTGCAGAAGTTGCCGTTGGCCCGGTTTCATCGAATGGTTTCACAATGGATGTCTACTTCCTGACTACAAACGGAGGAGTAACAGCTTATGAATTAAGCTGCATTGATGCGACTAAATTTAATTAGTTATCTTTAATCTGAAATAGCAAGGCACTTCACCGTGCCCTGCTATTTTAGGTTTAAAATCAGATTATTCACAGAAGGAACATTTTTAATAATGAAGAAACTCTTGTACATTGTCAGCTTATTATTAATCCCGCTCATTGCCTTGTCGTGCAATAACAAAAATAGTACAGTACTTCCACCTGTCACCGATACGACATCATCCGATGTGGATACTTCTATTGTACGGATGTTCAATAATACCCCGGTTATCCTGTGGATGGAAGCTGCGGCCAATTTTTCAAGGCTTGGAACGGCGGACCGGATGTCCGCTATTTTTCAGAAAGTCGCGGATATGGGGGTAAAAGGAGTTGTCGTTGATGTTAAGGGGATTAGCGGTTTGGTTAGTTACAACTCTTCAATAGCCGGTCAATTAAAGACCTGGAACGGATATACCCAGGCATCTGATTTCGATTATCTTCAAAATGTGATTACCGAGGCAAAAAAGAAGGGACTTAAAGTTTTTGCTTCGATGAGTGTTTTTGGCGAAGGATTAAATTATGGCGGAACCAAATATGGCAAAGTTTTCTCGGATACTTCCTTTGCAAATATTCAAAGTCAGGTGATCTCGGTTTCCGGAGATGTCAAAAAAATCACCGATGTATACGCTTACGGGATGCTAAATGCGATACAGCCAGCTGCCCAGAGTTATGAATTGTCACTGATTAAAGAGTTGATTACCAATTATAATATTGACGGATTTGTGCTCGACTATTGCCGCTATTACGACATTTGTGCCGATTTTTCCAATTATTCACTGAATGCATTTAAGAGCTGGGCGGGATTGGCTTCCGTTAAGACTACGGATATCGTCCAATCCTGGAAAGAATCCAACGGGGCAGTAGTTCCTGATGTAACCGGAACTTATTATAAGAAATGGCTGGAGTTCAGGGCACAATCGATTCACGATTTCATTTCCAAAGCCAGAACTGCCGCCAAATCCATTAAACCCAAAATTGCCTTCTGTTCCTATTCGGGGGCATGGTACGATTCCTATTATTATGTGGGGGTCAACTGGGCCAGCAACAAATACGACCCGTCAGCCAACGGATATTCCTCCTGGGCTACCTCAACCTACAAAAATACCGGAATTGCCGAGTTGCTCGATATGTTTATGACCGGCGACTATACCTCGACCCTTACCGGTTCGGGATGGTGGACTGTCCAGGGACAAATCGACGGGGCAAAAACGGTTTTGGAAAATGCCAATATCCACTTTGGAGCTGTTGATATGGGCAACACCGTATGGGCGAACCTGAAAAATATGGATGATGCAATTACCATGATTCTGCAGCAAAATAAAGGGATCATGCTTTTCGACCTGGTCCATGTTGATGATCCAACAACCAATCAGTTCAATATACCGTTATACGATAATCTGAAACAAACAATCACTCAGGGACTTGTTGGCAGATAAGGATCTTACTTCTGTCATTTTCTGAAAATTACACGATTTGAAAGTATGGAAACACAAAACACACGTCGCGATTTCTTTAAAAAGGCCTCGCTTTCGGGGATTGCTGCAATGGCAGTTCCTATGATTGGGATGGCCGATAATTACACTACGGATATGCCTGTTTCGGCCGGTGACAGCAAGTTGATTGTACCCCGCGCCTCAGGTCTGAAAATTACAGGGACATTTCTCGATGAGATATCCCATGACATTCCTCATCAGAACTGGGGAGAAAAGGAGTGGGACCTCGATTTTGCCCATATGAAAGCGATCGGAATCGATACGGTGATCCTGATCCGTTCTGGTTACCGCCGGTTCATGACTTACCCTTCTGCCTATCTGCTGAAAAAACATAACTGTTATATGCCCTCCGTCGACCTGGTAGAGCTGTATCTGAGGTTGTCAGACAAATACGGGATGAAGTTTTATTTTGGATTGTATGATTCGGGCAAATACTGGGACACCGGCGATTTAAGCTGGGAAGTTGAGGATAACAAATATGTGATTGATGAAGTCTGGAAAAACTATGGCAGCAAATTCAAGAGTTTCCAGGGATGGTACATCAGCGGTGAAATCAGCCGCAAAACTAAGGGGGCGATCGGTGCCTTTCATGCCATGGGAAAGCAATGCAAAGAGGTTTCAAATGGTTTGCCAACATTTATTTCACCCTGGATCGATGGGAAGAAGGCAGTCGAAGCTGCAGGAGGTAACCTGACCAAGGAGAACGCAGTTTCAGTTCAGGAGCACGAAAGGGAGTGGGGAGAAATTTTTGACGGTATCCACGATGTTGTTGATGCCTGTGCTTTCCAGGATGGCCATATCGATTATGATGAGCTGGATGCCTTTTTTACGGTCAACAAAAAGCTGGCTGACAAATACAACATGCAATGCTGGACCAATGCAGAAACGTTCGACAGGGATATGCCAATTCGGTTTCTTCCAATCAAATTTGATAAACTCCGCATGAAACTGGAAGCTGCGAAAAGAGCCGGATACGATAAGGGAATCACCTTTGAATTTTCCCATTTTATGAGTCCGCAATCTTCCTATCTTCAGGCCGGACATTTATACAACCGGTACCGGGAATATTTTGGAATTTAAAAATTTGAATAACAGGAGAATCCAGATAGGCATATTGTGCCACAGGCACTAAATAGGGGTGGAAGAAATTGCGAAAATATTTCGTACCATACGGCACGAAACGATTTAATTCAATTAATTTTCTACCCATATTAAATCCCGCACGGGATATCAGGATAAATTCTAGAAATAAACACCTTAACCATCTGAATTCTATGGCAATTCAAAATAAAAGTGAGAACATGCTTTATGTGATCTTCCTGGCAGCAGTAGCGGCGCTCGGAGGGTTTCTTTTTGGGTATGATACTGCAGTTATATCGGGCACGATAGGAAGCGTCGCCACTCAGTTTGGATTAAATGATGTCAATACCGGCTGGTATGTGGGATGTGCTCTTGTCGGTTCAATTCTCGGAGTTGCCATTGCAGGAAAACTGAGTGATTATTTCGGACGAAAATGGGTTCTGATCTTTTCAGCGATCCTCTTTTCCGGGTCAGGAATTGGGTGCATGGTATCAGGTTCTATTTCGGATCTGGTGCTTTACCGTATCATGGGAGGTGTTGGAATAGGTGTTGCATCGGTTATTTCGCCGCTTTATATTTCTGAAATATCAGTCGCAAGGTTTCGCGGAACCCTGGTATCCCTTTATCAACTGGCAATCACAGTCGGGTTTATGGGTGCATACCTGGTCAACTACGCCATCAGTGAATATGCCGTGCATATGAAGGCAATAGGTATTACAGGCGGATTTTGGGGCAAATACATCGTCAACGAAACATGGCGCGGAATGCTCGGAGCCGAATCTCTCCCTGCATTGCTCTTTTTCTGCATCCTGTTTTTTATCCCGGAAAGTCCAAGATGGCTTGTTCTTAAATCGAAAGAGTCCTCAGCCCTTAAAACACTGCGTCGTATTTATAGCCCGGAATTGGCCGATGCACAGGTTGCCGATTTAAAAAACCTCGTTCAATCGGAAGAGAGATCGGATTGGAAAATTCTCTTCCAGCCCGGATTCAGGGTTGCCCTCTTTATCGGGGTAAGTCTTGCGATTTTAGGTCAGTTTATGGGAGTCAATGCTGTTCTGTACTATGGACCTTCCATCTTTCAGCAAACAGGACTTTCTGCCGGAGATTCCCTGTTTTATCAGGTTATCGTAGGATTGGTGAATTTCGGCTCTACCGTGCTGGCAATGGCGGTGATTGACAAAATCGGCCGGAAAAAGCTTGTCTATTACGGTGTTACAGGCATGATTATTTCCCTGGTACTTATTGGATTTTATTTTACCATCAATAAGGCTTCAAACGTAATTCCGCCAATTACCTTGCTCATACTCATATTGGTTTATATATTTTCGTGTGCCATCTCAATTTGTGTGGTGATCTGGGTATTACTTTCCGAGATGTATCCGGCAAAAGTCCGCGGACTGGCGATGTCAGCAGCCGGCTTCTCACTCTGGATCGGAACATTTCTGATCGGTCAGCTCACCCCCTGGCTGATGACCACCCTCTCATCCGCTGGTGTCTTCTGGCTTTTCGGGGTAATGTGTCTTCCCTATTTGTATATCACCTGGAAACTTGTTCCTGAAACAACAGGGAAATCGCTGGAGGATATTGAAAGAATGTGGCTGAAGAAGTAATATAGCGAATTAGGCTGTTAGACTGTTAGGCTGTTAGACTATCAGGCTGTTAGACTATCAGGCTGTTAGACTATTAGGCTGTTAGACTGTTAGGCTTTTAGAATTTAAGAACAAATGATCTTTAAAATAAACCCAAATGAATAAGTTTTTAAACGAGATTGAAGAGCAACCGGATGCCTTAAGAGATACTTTGCGTTTTTTCAGTGACGGTGAGGGACGGAGAAGTTTGAATCGGGTGGCTATGCTTTGGAAGTCAGGGATATACGATAAAATTATCTTCACAGGAATGGGGAGTTCCTACTTTATCGCCTCTGCGGCAACCTGCCTGCTCAATCCTCAGAAAATAGCTGCATTTGCCATCAATGCCGGTGAATTGCTTCATTACCAGTTTTCACTGCTGAATAAAAAGACGTTGATGGTTTGCATATCCCAATCAGGAGAAAGTTATGAGGTTGTGAATATATTGGAACGATTGCCAGTTGGTATTACCGTGATCGCAATCAGCAATGAAGCCGGGAGCACGCTGGCTCAAAAAGCACATGTGACGTTGCTCACTCAGGCCGGCAAAGAGGATATGACCTCAACCAAAACCTTTATCTCGACCTATTTGGTTGTTTACCTGCTATCCTTAACCTTTGGAGGGAAATTTGATCAAAACTCGGTATCAGAGGTTGAAACGACCATTCAAACGGTATCGGAACTGCTGAATAACAGGAATCAATGGTTAGATGAAGCAGTCAGGACAATCGCACATACTCCATTTGTTCAGCTGGTTGCAAGGGGCACCACTTTTGCGGCCGCGCAACAAAGTGCACTGATGCTCATGGAGGCAACCCGAAATCCGGCTTCAGCACTTTTGGGAGGGGAATTTAGGCATGGTCCGATGGAGATGGTTAAAGAGGGATTCCGGGCTGTCGTTTTTGCCCCTTCCGGGATAACCTATCTCCAAAGTATTTTGGCAGCAACTGATATCCTGAAATTCGGGGGAAAGGTGCTGCTGATTACTGATCAGGATCCATCTGTCACCCACCATAATCTGTTCACCATCGTTATACCGTGCACCAACGAACCGCTGTTTGCGATTTTGTGTTTAATACCAATGCAATTAATTGTCAATCAATGGTCAATTGAAGAGGAAAACGTGCCTGGCAATTTCACGCGCGGCGCAAAGGTTACAGCTGTGGAGTAGAAATCAATCCGGTAAAGGAGTTGCTTTTAACCGGATTGAAGATTATAGATTGCTAATTCAGGAATTACTATCTTTGAATCATGATTCCAAAAAATGATATACTGACAAAGCTTAAAGAGTTGAAACCAGCTCTCTATAAAGATTTTGCAGTCAAGGAGATAGGTTTATTCGGATCTTTCTCTGATGAAACAAATTCTGAAGAGAGCGATATCGACATGCTGGTTGAATTGGAAAGACCGATTGGATGGAAATTTTTCTCTCTTGAGCTTTACCTTGAAAATATTTTCAATCGAAAAATTGATTTGGTAACCAAAAATGCATTAAAGGATCTGATTAAGGAAAATCTTCTAAAGCAAATAAATTACGCCTAGGTTGAAAAAAGAGGAACGGAACTATATAATCCTGAGGAACTTCTACTCGCCATAAATAGATTTGGGGAATATACAGAAGGGCTTTCTTTTACCACCTTTAAAAGAGACTATAAGACTGTTGACGCAGTAGTCAGAAATTTTGAAATTATCGGAGAAGCTGCAAAAAATCTGTCCCCTGAAATCAAGGCAAACTGTCCACAAGTTCCATGGAATGAAATGTATTTGTTGAGAAATAAGATATCTCATGAATATTTTGGGATTGATTCTGAAAGAATATGGGATGTTGCCATTCAATATCTGCCTGAAAATAAAATACAAATAGAGAATATTCTGAAGATTGAAAATGAAAAACGATAAAATCGCCATAGGCGTTGATATTGGCGGGACAAATATTAGGGCAGGGGCAGTTGCATTTGACGGCGGTATAATTGGTGATACGTTTTCTATTCCTGTCAATGCCTCAGATCCCAAAGAGCTGGTTTTCGGGAGAATTGCCAGTTCAATTTCAAGGGTAATCACTCAGAATGATTTGAAAATGGGCGATATTCGGGGCATCGGCCTGGGATGTACGGGTCCGCTCGATGTAAAACGGGGTATGATCCTTCAATGTCCAAACCTTCCGACCATGGATTTCTTCCCTTTAAGGAGTTCTGTTGAAAAGGAGTTCGGTCTTCCGGTATTTATGAATAATGATGCCAATGCCATGATGCTTGGCGAAGCCGTCTGGGGTGCGGGGAAGGGATCATCCAGTGTTCTGGGAATTACCTTGGGAACAGGTTTTGGCTGTGCGATCATTCTGGACCGGAAAATCTGGATGGGTGCCACGGAGACTGCCGGTGAGATCTGGATTTCGCCTTACCGCGAAGGAATTATCGAAGAGGTTGTTTCGGGTTCCGGTGTTTCTAAGTTGTATGAAAAACTAAGCGGGCTTAAAGCTTCTTCGAAAGAGGTTGCACACCTTGCCTTTGAAGGGGATGTTTCTGCAAAACTTGCCTGGGAGGAATTTGGAAAAGCAATAGCCTTTGCACTCGCCTGGTCCATCAACCTGGTTGATCCTGAAATTGTGATTATTGGCGGTTCAATCGCGAACGCAATGCCGTTGTTTTACCCTGCACTTCATGATTCACTGGTTACAAATATCTGTCCGGTTCCTGTTCAGAACCTTAGAATTGTCAAGGCTCAGCTTGGTGATGCCGCAGGATTTATTGGGGCTGCAGCATTGGTCCTTTAATGCTTCAAAATTGAAGTTCTTACCGGTATTAACCAAATTCTGATTAATTTGTAAATGAATATGAGATCTGCCGCCATTCTGTTCATGCTTCTGACTTTTACCAGGGTGGATGCCCAGAAGATCAAACTTTCGGAAAACTGGATGATTAAGAATTCCACAGAGGTAAAATTACCGGACGAGGCTGTTTCATCGGTTCTGTATAATCCTCAGAATTGGTATCAAACCTCAGTACCCACGACGGTGTTGAGTGTATTTGTTAAAAATGGAACCTATCCCGACCCCCATTTAGCCATGAACAATTTTCGCATCCCCGATGTCTCCGACGCCTTCAATGCCAAACATGATCTTGCCAGGTACAGTTACCTCAACGGGAAGGAGAATCCCTGGAAAGATCCTTATTGGTTCAGAACAGTGGTCGTTTTGCCGGAACAATACAGCAACAAACAGATCTGGCTGAATTTTCAGGGGATTAATTACCGTGCCGATGTCTGGGTAAACGGGCACCAGGTTGCCGATAGCCGTAATACGGTCGGTATGTTTCGCCGTTTCAGATTCAATATTACCAAATACGCGTTGGCGGGGGCTAAGAATTGCATTGCCGTAAAGATTCATCAGGTTGATCATCCGGGCGAACCTGATCCGGGCACTCAGTTTGAGGTTTTTGGCACCACCCGTGGCCATGCGCTCGACATTTTCAAGGACGAAACCCTGAAAATGTCAGGTGGTTGGGATTGTGCCCCTGTTATCCGTGACCGGAATATGGGAATCTACCAGGATGTTTTTCTGGAGGCAACCGGACCAGTGTCCCTCGAAAACCCTTTTGTGACCACCACCTTGCCATTGCCCGATACATCCAGGGCTGATATCGCGTTGCAGGCTGAAATAAGGAATAACTCCAGTGAAAAAGTGAAAGGAGCTCTTGTTGCCACCATTGATCTGATCAGCGATCTTGAATTTCCAACCTATACCAAACACCTGGGCGGATCGATGCAGACCATAAAAATCAGGAAGGAAATAACAATTGCACCGGATGAGGTTCGGAACGTATCCCTAAATTCAAAAGAGTTTTCCGCACTTATGATCAAAAATCCACATTTATGGTATCCCAATGGTTACGGGAAACAATATCTTCACAAGTTAAGGCTGACCTTCGAAATTGGCAGTAAAATATCAGATAAACAGGAAGTTAATTTTGGAATCCGGCAGGTAACCACGACATTAAAGCGCATCGGAAACGACTACGGAAGAGTGTTTCAGGTAAACGGTCAGCGCATATTTTGCAAGGGAGGGTGGCTTCAACCAGATATGATGCTGGATATGAACCGCAAACGGGTTTTTGACGAGGCTCGTCTCCTGGCCGAAGCAAATGTCAATATTGTGGGAAGCGAGGATTCCCCGGCTCCTCCGGATGATGTCATTGAAAGTTATGACAAATATGGGCTGATGTACTGGGAAATCTTTTTCCAGTGCTGGCGGATGTATCCCGGCAGTGAGACAGCCCACTATCCTCTTGATCATCAGCTGGCTGTTGCTGAGGTGAATGATCTGGTGAAACGTTTTCGGAACAGTCCGGCTATCGTTGCCTGGTTTACGGCCAATGAAGTGATGGTTGATGAAGAGCTTTATACGGCTTCAAAAAAAGCGGTCAAAACCCTCGATCCCACACGACCTTTCATTCCAACCACCAGCATAGACTGGGATGTGGATAAACTGACCCCATATATCAAAGAGGATTTACCAACCGGAACAACCGACGACGGGGCACCTGACTACAACTGGAATCCATCGGCCTATTTCTTCGACAAGGTTGAGGAGGTTCATCTCCAAATGTTCCGGAATGAACTGGGTGTGCCGGCTATTCCGGCTTACAGCAGTTTACTTAGATTCATCCCTACGACTAATCCCGATTATCCGCAGAGCCGGAAAAATCCTATTTTCCCGCTCGACAGCGTCTGGGCAGAACATGGGGCCTGGGATGGTCTGAACTATTGTTTCAGAGGGTACGATAATGCCATCAGGACCTTGTATGGCAATCCAACTACGGTGAAACAATATGCCGACAATGCCCAGCTGGTTAATGCAGATAGCTACCGCGCTATGTTCGAGGCGGCGAATCACCGGATGTGGGACATCACCAGTGGGGTGATGATCTGGAAACTCAATTCATGCTGGCCTGATGTGGGTTGGCAGCTCTATGACTGGTTTTTAAATCCCGGGGCCGCTTATTTCTTTGCTAAGAAGGCCATGGAGCCTCTTCATATTCAAATGAATGGCAACAACAGATCCTTGTCGGTAATCAACGCAACGCAACGAAGCCATCACGGGTTGACGGTTATGGCGCAGATCATTGACTGGAATATGAAAGTGCTATGGAGCTATAAAGATACTGTTTCTGTCAAGGCTGACCGTTATCTTGAGTGTCTGAAAATTCCAAAACCGATGGACAGTGCACCAGTCTATTTCGTGAAACTCTCGCTTCAGGACCAAAAGGGGCATCTGATTTCAGAAAATTTGTATTGGGAATGTGCGCAGCATGAAGACTTTTCATCGCTGGCGGCTTTACCAAAAGTGAGTTTGAAAAAAACTGTAACGATCACCAATCAGGACAAAGAGCTTAGGATTGAAGTGAACTTAAAAAATGAAACCGGATCTCTCTCGTTTTTTAACCGGTTAATCCTCCATACGGATCTATCGGGAGGAGAGGTGCTTCCCACTTTCTGGAGCGACAACTGCCTGACCCTTTTCCCCGGAGAGGAAAAAACGATTACTGCCAATGTTGCCATCAAGGATTTGGCCGGAGGAAAGCCTTTAATCGACATTGAATAACCTAAATAAAAGAGATTATCATGGACAGACGCTATTTCATCCGAACCTGCGGAATCAGTTCGGCCTCTTTACTGTTGACCAACCAGGCTTTTTCTGCACTTTCGGCACAGGCCGTTAAAAATTCTGAAATCAAGCCAATCCGTGGTTCATGGTTTGAGTTCAGCCACACACTGGATGTGGAGGGGAAATACTGGAACGCGGTACTCCCGAAATTCACCACGGAGCAGTGGAAGGCAAAGGTTAAGGAAATTCGGGAAACGGGGATGGAATACCTGGTCCTGATGGCTGTTGCCAATGACGGGAAGACCTATTATCCGTCAAAACTTCAGCCGCGCTATGACTTTGCTTGTCCCGATCCGCTTGAGGCAGTATTAACCGCTGCGGATGAGTGTGGTATGAAATTTTTCGTGAGTAACGATTTCTGGGACAAGTGGTCAAATACCACCAGGATGATGAAAGATAGCAGCATCGCCAGGTTGAGAGATCAGGGGATGGAAGAGGTTGCCGAAAAATATTCACACCACAGGAGTTTTTATGGCTGGTATTATCCCAATGAATCGGGACTAAACAATGCAATAGACGACTTAACACTCAACTATGTGAACCGGTGTACCAAAAAGGCCAGGGAGCTGATGCCCAAATCGGTCAATCTGATTGCTCCGTACGGCACAAAAACAATGCGGCCAAATGATCAGTATATTTCTCAGCTTGAAAAGCTTGATATTGATATTATAGCCTACCAGGACGAGATTGGGGTCCGGAAAACGAAGACCGGAAGTGCCGGAAAGTATTTTGAAACGCTTTATCATGCTCATACTAAAGCCGGACGTTCGCGAATCTGGGCGGACATGGAGGTATTTGAATTTGAAAAGGGGGTCTATACCAGTGCATTGATTCCGGCAAATTTTGAACGGATTCTCCAGCAAATGGAGGATATTTCCCCTTTCGTGGAGAAAATTCTGATCTATCAATACCTGGGAATCATGAACAAACCGGGGTCTGTTGCTTCGGTTGGCCACCCAAACTCGGAAAAGTTATACACCGATTACATAAATTGGGTGAAGTCACGAAGGTAATTTAAATATTTTTGAGTTATTTTTGGAGTAAACTCCAAAGAATGAAACGAACTATTTTTATCTTTTGAACATCATGATAATGCCGAAATACTCATTCAACTTACTGTAAATTGGCAATTAACTACTTCTGCGATGATAAAATTAAATATATTCCTGTTTCTGGTTTTTCTTCTCGGATCTCAGATTTGCTTCGGATTAAACCCGGTTTATGTCTCCCCGAAAGGTAGTGATTCGGGAACCGGGACCTTTTTGAAACCCTTCCTGACCATCGAAAAGGCCAGAGATTTAATCCGGAGCAGGAAATCAGCAGGGGTGACCGGACCCTGTTCGATCCGGTTACGAAAAGGTGATTATTCATTTAAAACCACATTAGACCTGGAAAAACAGGATCAGGAATTAGTGATTGCGCCTTTCAACGGCGAAAAAGTTCGGTTTACTGGCGGGATTTCCATTGATCCATCAGAAGCAATTCCCATTGTTGGAAGTGGAAAAGAGGAGATGTTCCCCACTGGCACCAGGAGTCACATCTTGATGGTCAATCTTAAAAAACTGGGAATTGCCGATTATGGCATCCTGACACAAACCGGGTTTGGGCACCCGCTAAAAGCTTCGGCCATGGAACTTTTCATTAACGGGAAGCCGGGACACCTGGCAAGGTGGCCAAATGATTCGATTATTCCGGTTGAGAAAGTCATAGATCAAGGATCTGTGTCAGCTGAAGGGGACAAGGATAAGCGTGGCGGAAAATTTACCTACGCCGGAAACCACCCTTCCCTGTGGAAGAACAGTGATGACATCTGGATATTTGGCTATTTCCGTTATGGGTGGGCTGACGATGCCATTCAACTGGCCTCTATCGATACCCTTGGGAAAGTGATCGCCACAATCCAGCCGCATCAGTATGGTTTTTCATCCGGCCAAAAGTGGAACGGATGGTACGCCTACAATATCCCTGAAGAGATTGACGAACCTGGCGAATACTATATCGACCGGAAGGAGGGGATCCTGTATTTTTACGATCCGGGTAAAATTGACCGTCTTGAAGTTTCAGTTTTAAAGGATCCGTTTATTGCAATGAATGAAACTGCTGACATTACAATTAAGGGGATTTCATTCGAATGTGCAAGGGCATCAGCGATTGAAATAAGCGGGGGAAACCGTTGCCTTGTAAAGGATTGTTCGTTTCACAATCTGGGTTTGTATGCAGTAAATATCTGCGATGTAAATGAAGATGTTGTCGGTAAAAAGAACGGGATCAGAGATTGTGAGATTTCACAGACCGGGGCAGGAGGTGTGCATTTATTTGGCGGTAACCGGAAGACCCTGATCTCGGCGGGTAATTTTGTCGAAAATTGCAGAATCCACGATTTTAACCGGATTACAAAAACCTATTGTGCCGGAGTTCAGATCAGTGGAGTTGGAAACCGGATTGCTCATTGCGAAATATTCAGGTCGCCGCATGTGGCTGTCCTGCTGTCCGGAAATGATCATAGCATAGAGTACAATGATATTCACGACGTTTGTCAATCGACAGATGATGTGGGTGCACTCTATTACGGCCGAAATCCTTCGGAAAGAGGGAATATGGTGCGAAATAATTTTTTCCATGATATCGGGATGAATCATGCACATACCTCAGCCGTTTATCATGACGACGGAGCCTGTGGAATGGCCGTCTTTGGGAATGTTTTTTACAAGGCGGGTACCTGGCCGTCGCTGATTGGCGGAGGAAGTGACAATTCGTACATCAATAATATTTTCATCGATTGCCCGGTTGGGATTTTTGTGGATAACCGGTTGCAGAACTGGGCGAAACAAATGGTCGCCAGTGGTGATGTCTTTGAAAAGGATCTCAATGAGATCAATTACAACAGATTGCCTTACAGCCTGAGATATGTGGAACTGTCCAGGTACTGGGAGGAGAATCCTGCACTTCCGAAGCGAAATGTAGTGGACAGGAATGTGTTTGTAAGGGTAAAAACGGTTGTTAAAGGCGACCGGAAGTTTTTGGAATACTCTGATAACAACTTGGTTACTGACCTTGATCCCGGCTTTATAAGTGAAAAGGATCATAATTTTAAGTTGAAGAAATCCTCTCAGGTCTTTGGTAAGGTGACCGGATTTAAACAGATTTCTTTCGAAAAGATTGGAATTCAGAAAATTACAAAACCTCGCCAAAAATTGACAAAAAAATAAACGTAAAAACCCGGATATTATTCTTTTTCTGGAAGGATCTGTGGCTTTGGTATAGCATTAAACTGCTGTTTGGAGAGGGCCCTGGAAAAAAACTGGTAAAAGTGAATACAATTACAATGAAATTTTTTATTTTTTTGATTATCCTCTTAATTTCAATTGCAAATGTTACCGGGCAGGTAAACTGGGGTATGAACCAGGGTAATCTGACACGGGATGGGAAATCGGTTTACCTGAGTGGGGTAAACTATACTTTTTCTGACGGATGGATGATTAATCTGCCAAATCTCGGTAAAGAATCGTTTGATGCAGATATGGCTGCTTTACAAAAGCTCGGGATAAACCATATCCGGTGTTTTCCGATGTGGCAACTTACACAGCCGACCATCGACAGGATCGATGAGAATGTGATGAAACACCTCGATCTGTTGGTCAAAAGTGCTCAGGAACACAACATATCCCTCCAAATTTCTCCCATTACCGGATGGATGTCGGGCGCCGTCTTTCTTCCTCCCTGGGCTGAAGGAGATCTGTTTAGAGACCCCCGGATTATTGAAGGGGAAAAATTTCTTTGCAAAACAATAGCAGAGCGGTATCAAAATAGTTCGGCTGTTATGGGCTATGATTTTGGAAATGAATTAAATGTATTGACAGGAATGGTATCCAGGGGAGCTTCCCGGGATCAGGTTTTCGATTGGATGAAGCAGATTTATTCTGCATTTAAGGATAATTCGCATGACAAATTAATCACCGATGGCATCGGGACCGGATATGACACTAATTTTGATATCCGAAATATCAATCAAACAGTTGATTATCTTGCACCTCATTCATACCCTTATTTCCACGGCACCTTTAAACTCGACCCCTGGTATGGCCAGCGAAGTTCCTACAGTCCCAATTTTATTGTCAGCTGGTGTAAAATGGTTGGAAAACCGGTGGTACTTCAGGAATTTGGATGTTCTGAAAGCTGGATGCCTCCTTCAAAAATTGGAGCTTATCTTCGTCTTTGCTATTTCAGTACCTGGGCCGACGGAGCTGCCGGATTCATCTGGTGGGGATCGCATGATATAGATACGACCTTCCGTGTAAAAAGTAAAGATCTGATTCTGAAACATTCAATTGCAAGCTTTGCAAAAGGACAATTTGATGCACTGGAGTACCATACCGGTTTACTTTCGACCAAAAATGTTCCTAAGGATTATGCCTCTTCCTATGCTCAGAGTATCAAAACAGTCCATGAACTGGGTTTCTCGTGGAAAGATCATATGCCGGTTTGTTATATTGTTGTTCCATCTGACGTAAGCTTCATCGAAGCAATGCCTAAGTTTATTACAGCCTATTCTTTGGCAAAACAAGCCCACTTTGATGTAAAGCTCTGTTATGAAGGGACCCCGGTACCTCCCGATGCCCAGGCCGTTTTTGTGCCTGGATTAAAGCTCACTGGGATTGCAAAGGAGGTAATTCAGAATTTCCTTTTGAAAGGCGGAAAAGTGTATCAGTCGTATATGAATGATTTTGGTTCTGCGATTACGGCCGGAGCCGATACTGTGGTGAATAATCCTTCCATGGTCGTAAACAGTGTCGCAGGACTCATGGAGATCGGGGAGCCAATGTCTATCCCGGCAAAGGTTACGTTTCGCAGGATCTCATTCAGCGAACCGGCAAAAGCGCTGGTTTCGTTTACGCGTGATGACAGGCTCTACTTTTCAAGGCCCAAACCGAACGAATGTGTATTCTTAAGTCAACCTGTTGGGAAAGGGACATACTTCTATTTTGCCGGAAACCTGGAGTCCGGTCTGGTCAAAACCTACAATCCGTGGTCTGATACCAATTGCGAATTATTTTATAGCGTACTAAAACCCAAAACATACGTTGATATCGATAACAAGTTTGTAGAGCTATGTATTAAGAAAAGGGGGGAAGAGTCATTAATGTTGTTTCTCAATCATTCTGAGCAGTATCAGCATGTTACAGTAGGTTCAGTTGAAGGTCTTTCATTAATAAATTTTGAAACCCACGAAAAGATTGGCAACGGAAAGGAAATCACGATGTTTTTGAAACCTGCGGAAGTGGTGATTGCCCTTATGAAGGGTTCTCAGGAATAATCAAGTTCTGAAAAACTTCTTGAGGATAAGAAATCCGGAGATCTGTCAAAAAATATCAGCCTGAATTTGTATATTTATCTTGAAATCGAAAAAAGTTTCATTTTTCACCATGAGACAGATAAATGGAGTGAAGGTTGATTTGAAAATTGACTTTCGGGAACAACGAAGCGGAATCATCGAAGAACTGATGAAATGTAATGGTCAGTTAACTTACGAGGTTGATGCACTTCCGGTGGGCGACTACTGGATCGGAGATCGAATAATCCTTGAAAGAAAGACAATTGTTGATTTTCTGGACTCCATAAAAACCGGCCGAATCTTTCATCAGGCATACCGGATTGCCGAATCGGGTAAAAATGGCCTCCTCCTATTGGAAGGTGATAAACAGAACGCCAACTCAGGTTTACTTTCCCGAAATGCAGTTCAGGGTGCACTGATTCATTTGACCGTCTTTCTGGGTATCCCTGTTATCCGGTCATTGAACATCAGCGAAACGGCGCATATTTTGATTTATATTTTAGATCAGTCTCACCATCATGAATTACCCAGGACTAAACCAATTATTCATGGTCCGGCGGGAATACGAATTTCAGAAAATCAACGGCAAAAGCTTTTCCTGCTACAGAATCTGCCCGGAATCGGGACGAAAAAAGGGTTGGCTCTTTTGAGATCGTTTGGTAAAATTGAAAATATTTTAAATGCACCTCCTGAGGATTTAATGAAAATCAAAGGAATTGGTTTGACGCTGGCAAACAGGGTATATCAAATATTTCATGAACCATTTTAGCCTCTTCATAATTCTCTGTAAAAATAAAAAACCCTCAAGGTTTTTGAATCCTTGAGGGTTTAATTGATGTGATATTCTTTTTGATTTATTTTTTGACCGGCTCCTGTGGTTTTGCAGCCGCTTTAAAGGCGCTCTTTGCATAATTAATCCCCATCAGATCATACCGTTTGGTGAATGTTTGGATTCGGCGGTAAAAATCATCCCAGTTCTTAACTTCCTTAGGACTCCACAACGCTTCGGCCATGGCGGCAATCCGGGGGAAAGTCATGTATTGGGCATGTTTGATATTCGGGACATACTCTGTCCAGAGATTGGCCTGACCACCAAGGATATGCTTGGCAGCCTCGGCATCAAGTTCTTTTGGAACAGGATCGAATTCATAAACTTTATTCAGCGGATTAAAACCGCCGATAGCCAGAGGTTCGTCTTCTTTGGGACCCTGGTAATGGTCAAAATAGCAGGGTTGACCGGGTGTCATTACTACGTCATGACCTTGTTTGGCCGCATCAATACCACCCTGTGTTCCGCGCCAGCTCATCACAGTTGCCTTTGGAGGTAATCCCCCTTCCAGGATTTCGTCCCAACCCAGCAGGACACGCCCTTTGGAATTGATGAACTTTTCAATCCGTTTGATGAAATAACTTTGCAGTTCACCTGCATTTTTAAGACCTTCGGTTTTGATCCGTTTTTTGCACTTCGGACATTTTTCCCATTCTGTTTTGGTGGCCTCATCGCCGCCAATATGGATATATTTTGAAGGGAACAGGTCGATCACTTCAGTGAGCACATCCTGCAAAAACAGGAAGGTGGAGTCATTTCCGGCACAATAAATATCGGTAACCGGCCAAACTCCGCCGGGAAGGACAGTGAAAGGACCTCCAGAGCAGGAATATTGCGGATAAGCTGCCAGGGCCGCCGTGACATGGGCCGGCATTTCAATTTCAGGAATAATCGTGATGAATTTGGTTTGTGCATAAGCTACCATCTCCTTTATGTCGGCCTGGGTGTAAAATCCGCCAAAAGTGGCTTTTTCTCCGGCAGTCTGTTTTGACCTTGAATTCCAGGGTTTGTCTTCACGGTCAACCCGCCAGGCACCAACTTGTGTAAGCCTGGGATATTTTTTAATTTCAATGCGCCATCCCTGATCATCAAGCAGGTGCAGGTGAAGTGTATTAATTTTATGAATGGACAGGTAATCAATTATTTGAAGGACCTCCTCCTTTGGGAAAAAGTGGCGCGAAACATCCAACATATATCCCCTCCATTTAAACGAGGGACTGTCAGCTATTGAACTTACCGGAACAAGCCAATCAATGTTTTCCTGCTTCTGTGTACTTTCAAGCTCTGCAGGAAGTAACTGGCGCAACGTCTGGATCGCATAGAAGAATCCGGCAGGTTTGGCGGCTTTTATTTCTATTCTGGCCGTAGTAACATCCAGGGTGTACCCTTCATCGCCCAATGCCTCATCAGTTTTGAAAAATACCTGGTTCGATCCTTCGGCTCCGCCCGTGATAACTTTAGGTTTCCATCCGGCAGATTTCAGGAACAAATTTGAAAATTGATCTGCAATACCCTGTTGGTCAGAATTCTGAACGATCAACCCTGTGTTCTCCCCAATTTTGAATGACGAGGTTCCAAGAGTCATTTTCCGAACCTGGGGGATCAGCGAAATTTCCTTTTCAGTAAAGGATTTAGGTGGCTGACAACTCCATAAGAAGCAGCATGACAGTAAGATAAATATTCCGGCAAATTTTCGTTTCATAATGATTGAATTTTGTTTTTGGAGGCTACAAGATAGAAAGAATTTTTTGTTGAATAATGATATTTTATAATAACTTTGAAAAAGTTTATCAAAAAATTTAAAAAGCAGGGGTGATTCCTGATCAATTTCAATTCAAAGTACTAAATTTGTCACTGAAAATCTCCAACCAATCAAATAATACACATTATGAAGTCAATAAAACTCCTGGTTCTTCTTTTGTTACTGACTAATCTATATGTAGTTGGCCAGCATCATGAACAGAATTATACTCCCGATCCCAATCCCCGGATTCAGCAACGGATAGGTGAATGGCAGGACATCAAATTTGGGCTCCTGATGCATTGGGGGCCATACAGCCAGTGGGGAATTGTGGAGTCGTGGTCAATCTGTCCCGAAGACGAGGGGTGGTGTGTTCCTGACACGGTAAAAGATTATTTTGCCTACAAAAAGCATTATGAAAATCTGGGTAAAACCTTCAACCCGACTAAATTTGAACTCGCCAAATGGGCTAAAGCTGCTAAGGAAGCCGGGATGAAATATGTCGTTTTTACCACCAAACACCACGACGGATTTTGCATGTTTGACAGTAAATATACCGATTATAAAATCACCGGTCCTGATTGCCCTTTTCATACCAATCCCAAAGCCGATGTGACAAAAGAGATTTTTAACGCCTTTCGCAACGAAGGTTTATGGGTTGGTGCCTATTTCTCAAAACCGGACTGGCACACTCCCGATTACTGGTGGTCCCATTTCCCTCCGCTTGACCGAAACGTCAATTACGATCCTGCAAAATATCCTGACCGCTGGAATAATTTTGTAAAATTCACCCATAACCAGGTGATGGAACTTTGCACAAATTATGGTAAAATAGATTTATTCTGGTTTGATGGCGGATGGGTTCAGAAGAATGGTCCGGCAGGCGAAAGGCCTCATGTTCAAGGCTTCAGTGTTAAAAAACGATTTGATCAGGATATTAAAATGGATGATCTGGTGACTGAAATCCGTTCGAAACAACCAGATGCCATCGTTGTTGACAGGGCTGTCGAAGGGAAAAATCAAAATTACCTGACTCCTGAAAACACGGTTCCTGAAAAAATGTTGCCATATCCGTGGGAATCGTGCATCATTCTAGGTGGTGGGTGGTCTTTCTCCTATAATGCAAAAATGAGGCCGACTCGCGAAATGATCCATATGCTTTCGGATATCGTTGCCAAAGGGGGGAACCTGCTTTTGAATATCGGCCCGGGACCTGATGGCACCTGGTATGATGCGGCCTATGACCGTCTGAAAGAGATCGGCGACTGGCTGAAAATTAACGGGCAGGCTATTTATGATACCCGGCCAATCGCACCGTATGTGGATGGAAAGTTACGCTTCACAAAAGGGAAAGATGGTTCCGTTAATGTTATATATTTACTGGCTGAAAATGAAGTGCTTCCTGCATCCATAATGATTCAGGGATTTGTCCCCGAAAAGGGGGCGGGAATTACACTTCTCGGGAAAAAAGGGAGTACCCTGAAATGGAAAGCAGACGGTCAAAGCTTCAAGATTTCGGTCCCGGAATCGTTGGGTAAAGCGATGCCGTCAAAATATGCAGTTGTTTTGCATATCAATAGAATCGCGAATTAATAGGTCAGCTGTAGAGACAGGGCATGCCTTGTCTCTACAATAAATAAACATATAATTAAATTTAAAATGGGTTCTATTGCTATTGGTGTTGACGTAGGCGGCAGTCATGTTAGTTGTGTTGCATGCAATCTTTTGGAAAAGAAGTACTTGCCGGAAACCTTTTCGGAAAACGATCTGGATAACCAGGGTAGTGCCGATGAGATCATTGGGGTCTGGAGTAAAACTATTCAGGCAACCATGGATAAGGTGGGTTTGGAGAATGTTTCCGGGGTTGGTTTTGCTATGCCCGGACCGTTTGATTATGCCAATGGTATTGCAATGTTTAAGGGGAATAACAAAAAGTTCGAAAATATTTATGGATTGAACGTTCCTGTGGCCCTGCGAAAAAAAATGAACCTTCCGGATAGTTTTCCAATCCGGTTTATCAACGATGCAACCGCTTTCGCTATCGGGGAAGACTGGATCGGGAAGGGAAATGGTTTTAAAAGGACGATGGCGATTACGCTGGGTACCGGTTTTGGCTCTGCTTTCCTGTGCGACCGGCTGCCGGTAGTTTCGGGTGATGAAGTTCCGGATATGGGCTGCATCTGGTACCTTCCGTTTAAGGAGGGTAATGCGGATGATTTTTTTTCAACGCGGGGTTTTCTGAACCGCTATTTTGAGAAAACGGAGATCCGGCTTCGCGGTGTAAAGGAGATGGCACAGCTGGCTGAAACCGATCCTGTGGCAAAATCGCTTTTCGATGATTTTGGCACGCAGCTGGGTATCTTTCTGTGCCCCTGGATGGTTAAGTTTGGCGTTGAGGTTTTGGTTATCGGCGGGAATATTTCCTATGCTTTTCCCTTGTTCGGAGAAAGCCTGAACGATTGCCTGAAATCTCAGGGCGCTAATATCAAAATCGCGGTTTCTGAATTAAGAGAATCTGCAGCAATGATCGGCAGTGCTGTTCTTGTGGATGATTCCTATTTCGAAAAGGTAAAATTACTGTTGCCTCAAATGTCGTAAATCTAAAAGTTAAACCTGCCACTCATGAAAAATTCCGGTTTTAGGATTTTGGTTCTTTTCATCATGTTCGGATTGCTGGCATCGTTCACTATTCCGAAAGGGTCATTCAATCCATCCGCTTACGTCGATCCGCAGATTGGTTCGGTCCATGGCCGCTGGTTTTTTTATACTCCGGCCGCCCTGCCGTTCGGTATGGCTAAGCTTGCACCCCATACCAACGCTGCCGGAAGTCCGGGTAGTTGGGACCCGTGTGGATACGATGACCGGCATACTTCAATCGAAGGATTTGGCCATTTTCATGAATTTCAGATAGGGGGAGTGGTATTTATGCCAACAGTGGGTGAACTGAAAACGATTCCCGGCAAACAGGAGCGCCCTGAAGGGGGTTACCGTTCACGCTTTGACAAAAAAAGTGAACATGCAGAACCTGGTTACTATTCGGTTTTTTTGAAGGATTACGGAATCAGGGCAGAGTTAACAGCAACCGAACGGGTAGGTTTTCATCGCTACACCTTTCCGGAAACGACTCAGGCCCATCTGATCATTGATATTGGACACAAGCAGGGGGAGAGCAGCGATGTTACTGATGCTTTCGCTAAGGTTGTTAATGGTAATGAGGTCGAAGGCTATGTTGAGACATACCCCGAATATGTCAAATTTGGAGATCCCGGGAAACGGGTGATGATGTATTTTGTCGCCCGGCTCAGTAAACTGCCTTCCGGGACAGGCTCATTTAAAGACACCATTCAACAGAAAGGGGCTACCTCTACCAAAGGAGTTGGGAACGGGCTTTTTATGACGTTTAAAATGGCCCGAAATGAAAAACTCGAGATCGCGACCGGTTTGAGTTATACCTCCATCCAGAATGCCCGGCTTAACCTTCAAACCGAATCCACAGGAAAAACATTCGATGATGTGCACCAGATTGCACAATTGATCTGGGCTCAAAAACTCGGGCGGATCAAGGCTGAAGGGGGAGACTCGGTAAGCCGGGTGAAGTTTTATACCGGATTGTACCACGCCTTACTCGGACGGGGGATAGCGAGCGATGTTAACGGGCAGTATCCGTTGGTTGATAAGGGGATAGGACAAATACCGCTCGATGAAAAAGGCAAACCACAATACCACCACTATAATACCGACGGGATCTGGGGCGGCTTCTGGAACCTGAGTCAGCTTTGGGCTTTGGTTTATCCTGAATATTTTAAGGAATACGTTCAGTCCAATATCGATTTTTACAAAACACGCGGGTGGCTGCACGACGGTGAAGCTGCAGGAGTATATACCAATGGCGTACAGACCAATTACCAGGGATTGATGATTGCCTCTGCCTATAATTGCGGAATCCGTGATTTCGATGTGAAAACCGGCTATGAAGCTGCGCTGAAAAATGAGGTCGATTACCATGGCAGGAACCTTGGAAACGGAAAATTCGATCTGAATTATTTTGTGAAGGATGGATATGTCCCATCGCGCGACACACTGTTTTCAAACGGCTGGAAATTTAATTTCGGATGCTCCCATACGCTGGAGTATTCCTTTAGTTCATATGCTGTTGCTCAACTTGCCAGGCAATTAGGTCATAATGAAGACTATGACAAATTAATGAAACAGGCCACCTACTACCGCAATCTTTTCGATCCGGAAACAAAGTTTATCAGGCCTAAGATGGCAGACGGTACATTTATTCCAAATTTTGATCCGATGAAAGCCTGGATCGGTTTTCAGGAAGGCAATGCATTTCAATATACGTGGTATGTGCCGCACGATGTGGCAGGACTTATCCGGCTGATGGGGAAAGATGAATTCAACCGAAGGCTTGAACATGTTTTTGACATTTCCCGGAAAACCCGGTTTGGCGGAAGCGACAGCGATGTCGACAGCTTCTCGGGCATCGAAATGGTGTATAACCATGGAAACCAACCTTGTTTACACGATTCCTGGTTATTCAATTACAGCGGACAACCCTGGCTTACCCAAAAATGGACACGGGCCATTTGTGATGAGTTTTATGGCGCAGAACCTTTACGCGGATATGGAATCGGTCAGGATGAAGACCAGGGTCAACTGGGAGCCTGGTATGTGCTGGCGGCATTGGGGATATTTGATGTTCAGGGACATTCGGCGATAAATCCGACTTTCCAGTTTGGAAGTCCGCAGTTTGACAAGGTAACGATTCAACTCAATCCAAAGTATTACAAAGGTAAGTCGCTGATTATAAAGACACAGAACAATTCCCAAAAGAATATCTATATCCAATCGGTCTCTTTCAATCAACAAAAGATCGACAATTGCTGGATTGATCGCCGATCTCTCACCGAAGGTGGTACCCTGTTATTCGAAATGGGGGAACAGCCGAATAAAACATGGGGGATAACTGTTCCTCCCCCCAGTATGAGTGATGATTCAGTTACAACCAAGTAAAATTAAATACAACATGTATAACCAGAATGCATTTAAATGGTTAAAAGCTTTTAAAACAATTTATTTAAAGATGATTATACGATTAGGTTCAGCTTTATTGCTCACTTGCATTTCGTTGCTGGCTTTAGCCCAACATGAGGTAATTAAACTTAATTCCGGATGGAAAGCTAAAAAGGCAATGGAAGTTGTAGGTGACGGAACTGTTATCTCAGGTAAGGATTTCAGATTAACCGATTGGATGGAAGCTGTGGTTCCAGGAACTGTGCTGACCACGTTACTTCATAACCAAAAAATCCCTGATCCGTTTTTCGGAATGAACAATGAGCTGATTCCCGATATCTTTCAGACAGGTGCCGAATATTATACTTATTGGTTTTATGACGAGTTTAAAGTTCCGGATCTGAAGGTGGGGGAACAGGTGTGGCTAAAGTTCCGCGGAATTAATTATTCTGCCGAAATGTTCCTCAACGGAAAGAAGATCAATCCGGATACCCATGAAGGGATGTATCTGAGGGAGAAATACCTCATTACCCCCTTTCTTGAAAAAGGGATAAACCACCTGGCAGTACTGGTCCATCCGCCCGATCCTGTCGGAGCGCCAAACGGACAGGGTGGCGATGGAATGATCGCGAGGTCGGTGACCATGCAATTTACTGCAGGGTGGGATTGGATTTGTCCGATCAGGGATCGGAATACGGGTATCTGGGATGAAGTTGCCCTCGAAATAACCGGTGCGGTTGACCTGCTTGATCCATCTGTTCAGACTAAAGTACCCGGTAAGAGAGTTCCGGGCGGCAAACAGGCTCCGGCCACCGTTTTAACATCAGCCGATCTTCTGAACAGTACTGAAACCAGCCAAACCGGGAAGCTGATTGCACGTTGGGGCAAGGCGGAGGTGTCTAAGCTGGTGACCATCCCAGCCGGGGAAAAAATTACGGTGAACCTTCCGGAAATTAAAATTGAAAATCCTTTACTTTGGTGGCCCAACGGAATCGGGGAACACCCTTTATACAAGGTTGAATTCTCATTTATCGGCGATAAAGGGGTAGTATCGGATGTCGAAACTGTTCCTTTTGGTATCCGCCAGACCGGAACCCGGTTTGATGACAAGCTGAATGCCAGGATCTTCACGATTAACGGACAAGATGTCTTCATAAAAGGGGGAAACTGGATTGCCTCTGATATGCTCCTTCGGTTATCTGCCAAACGTTACGATACTGAGGTTCGGATGCACGCCGAAATGAACATGAATATGATCCGGGTCTGGGGTGGCTCCATGACCGAACGTCCTGAATTTTATGACGCCTGCGATAAATATGGCATCATGGTTTGGCAGGATCTATACATCTCGGGCGATTGCAATGGCCGGTGGTTCGACCCTCAGAAGAAAGAGTCCCAGGCGCGTCGCCGTGCATATCCAGACAATCACTCTCTGTTTGTCAATACCGTTATTGATCAGGTCAAAATGTTACGCAATCATCCAAGCCTCTATTTGTGGTGTGGCGGCAATGAGTACCCGCCTCCTGCCGATATAGCCAGGAAACTTGCAACAGAGGTTTTCCCGAAATATGACGGCTCACGTTATTACCTTGAACAATCAACCTCAACCGACCTGGCCAAAAACAGTCTGGGCGGGAACGGTGACGGCCCATACAACATACAGAATCCGCTTAGTTTCTTTACCGTCACTTCTTTCCCGTTTAATCCGGAATTGGGTTCAGTGGGAATCCCTAACGTGGAAACAATGCGCCGGATAATGGAGGAAAAGGACCTGGTCCTTCCGACTAAACATGGCGAAAACCCGACATGGAGTTATCACAAGTACATTCCTTATGATAATTTCATCGATCAGTATGGAAAGGCCGATGGCATTGCAGACTTCTGTAAAAAGGCACAATTGGTGAACTATGAACAATACCGTGCTCTCCAGGAGGGTTTTAGTGCAAAGATGTGGACTACCTATTCCGGAATGCTGGTTTGGAAAAACCAGAATCCATGGACGGCTCTGCGCGGACAATTTTATGATGTTTTCCTGGAACAAAACGGCGGTTTTTACGGATACCAGCATGGGGCCAAGCCACTCCATTTGCAGCTTAATCTGAATGATTCGGCTGTTTGTCTGGTTAATCAAACAGTTTTTGATCTGAAAGAGCTCACCGTTTCGGCAGAGCAATTTGACATTCACGGAAATATCCTGTCAAAAGATCAGTACAAGACTTCGACACCGGCGAATACAGTTTCCATTCTCAAAAAGCTTAAAACACCAGATCCGAATCAAGCGGTTTATTTTTTAAGATTGAAGCTTACGGATCGTGATAACCAGGTTAAAGATGAGAATTTTTATTGGCTGTCCAAACCCGGCAAAGGCTATGAGACACTCAATGAACTGAAGCCTGTGATCCTTGAAAGTGAATGGAAAACAGATGCCCGGGAGAAGAAATCGTTATTGATCCGGAATCCGGGAAAGGAGACCGCATTTTTTGTGAGGCTCAAAGTCCTGACTGCAAAAGGGGGAGAGCTGGCTCTGCCGGTTTTCCTGAGTGATAATTATATCACCTTGCTTCCGGGTGAAAGCAGGGAAATTAAGATCGATTGCACCCAGCTTCCGGAATCTGTGAGTTCAAAATCGTTATGGATGGAAATGGAAGGATGGAATGTAAAAAACTCATCTCTAAAAATGGAATAAGATGAAGATAGCTGGCTTTAGGATTGGACTTGTTCTTTTGCTGCTGATTGGTTCGTGTCAAAACCAGACCGAACGGAAATCAGCTGAGCTTAAGACTAAGATTAAGAATGACCTTTATTTCCCCTTTGTTAAAGCAAAAGCGCTTGAAGTGATGAAAGCCGGATTTAATGCCGGCGACGGTTACCGTGAAGTCTGGATTCGCGATTACAACACCTTTATTCAGCTTGCTGCTCAAGTCAATGACAAGGCAGTTCTGAAAGAAAACCTCCTTGTTTTTTTCCGGATGCAGGGTGAAGATGGCAATATTCTGGATGGATTTACCCCTATTGAAAAGGTTGGCAAGGGAGAATATGATTTCTACTATTCAAAACTTGAACCACGTTATGCCGGACATAAAAATACGGTGGAAACCGACCAGGAGAGCTCCTTGATCCAGGCTGTTTATAAATACATCCGGCTGACTGGTGACAGCGCCATCCTGGATGAAAAAGTCGGGGATAAAAAAGTCGGGGAACGGCTCCAATGGGCAGCAGATTTTATCCTGAGCCAACGGTTCAACCGGCAATACGGCCTCGTGATCGGTGCAACCACTGCCGACTGGGGAGATGTTCAGCCCGAGCATGGGTGGGGTGTAGACCTCGATGCCAATACCCATCCTGCCATTGACATTTATGACAATGCGATGTTTCTGATTGCCCTTAATAACCTGATGGAGATCATCCCTGAGTCGAAAGCCAGATTGGAAAAGATCAGGAATAGTATTGCTCAAAACTGCCGGAAGTATTTATGGGATGAGCAAAATCAGAAATTCATTCCCCACATTTATCTCGAAAAGGGATCTCCGTTTCCAAAGGATTTTGACGAAAACAAAATATACTACTTTGGTGGAACCACAATTGCCATTGAAGCCGGATTGCTTAGCCCAAGAGAGATACAAAAATCACTTGCGGAGATGATTAAACGGGTAAAACTGGCAGGAGCCGGATCTATCGGATTGACCCTTTATCCCCCTTATCCAGGCGGTTTTTTTGCCAACAAGATCATGAATCCGGAATACAGCTACCAAAATGGCGGAGACTGGACGTGGTTTGGCGGTAGGATGATTCAGCAGCTCATCAAAAACGGGTTTGTTGAGGAGGCATATGAGCAAATGATTCCAATGGTCAAACGGGTGAGGGATAATAACGGGTTCTTCGAATGGTATTCGGTAGATAACAAACCGCGTGGTTCAGGCACTTTCAGGGGTGAAGCGGGCGTTTTGTATTCCGCAATTACCCTGTTTGAGGAGTGGGCAAAATAAATTCCCTTTTTTGCAGAAGGTGCAGCAAAGAGAAGTCATAAATTTGAGTTAGATATTGTTTGACTGATATGGTGTTATTCTAAAGCATGTATTAA